>Ga0326597_10000391_pt1 | contig 79184 bp, 69 predicted proteins | sample RVTome_12_FD_203789 | JGI IMG/M metagenome (GOLD analysis project Ga0326597, IMG submission 203789) | Soil microbial communities from uranium-contaminated site in the Upper Colorado River Basin, Wyoming, United States - RVT100D185 | ecosystem: Environmental > Terrestrial > Soil > Contaminated >...
TTCCGAAATAAACTCCTTCATATTTGCAAAGTAATTCACATTTTCCCTCAAATTGCCTAAAGTTATATATTATTAGACAAAATCTATGCCTTTATGAAAACATCTATTTTTTATTATTACTAAATATTGGTTGTATTATGGAGATTACAAAAGAATCTATTTTTATATCTGCTATAAGAACTTTTTTTAAAACTTTATTTGGCTTCATTGCCATACTGATCGTTCTTATCCCGCTATTTATAGGGCTTAGTTCTATGGGTGGAGAAAAAAATTATGCAGACAAAAATCGTATCGTTTTTTTGCCCGATGCGAACGGTAACCAACAGATCCAGTCACTTTCAGCTCCAGTAATATTACAAATAGATATTCAGGGAATTGTGGGCGCAGAGAGTTTAACAGCAGATCATGTTCGCAGTAAACTTATCGAGTCTAGAAGAGGCCTCTTAAAAAATGATCGTGTAAAAGCCCTTTTATTACGCATCAACTCTCCCGGTGGAACAGTTTATGATTCAGATCAAATCTATTCCATGCTTAAAGAATATAAAGAAAAATACAAAATCCCAATTCATGCATATATCGAAGACCTTTGTGCTTCTGGGGGAGTTTATATCTCTTGTGCTTCAGATTTTATCAGTTCCACACCCGTGAGTTTAGTCGGATCCGTAGGCGTTGTTATGGGACCATTTTTTAATTTTACAGAAGGATTGGATAAAATAGGTATTTCAACTTTTACATTCACTAAAGGTAAAGATAAAGACATGATGAACCCTTTCCGCAAGTGGACAGAAGAAGATAAAATTTCACTAAATAACATTTCTGATTACACCTATAATCGCTTTGTTACAATTGTCGTTGGAGCAAGAGCTAAAATTACTAAAGGCGAGCTAATCAATACATATGGCGCTAATATCTTTGACGCAGCAAAAGCCAGGTCGATTGGGTTTACTGACGAATGTGACTTTGGTTATAATCAAGCCCTCGAACATCTTTTGAAAGAAGCTAACATTGATAACACAAAACCATATCAAGTGGTTGCTCTAGAACCTAAAAACAAATGGGTACAAGATCTATTTAAATCAAAATGGTTGTCTAAAGGAAAAGTGACGCATACATTTGCACTTCCAAACCAAAAACAGGTAAAAAACGATTCGCTATTTTATTATTTATACAATCCTTTTGGTCAAACCCTAATCACTCAATCGGATGAATAAACTATTTATTATTGATGCAGTTAACTATTTGTTTCGGTCTTATTTTGCGATAAGCCCCATGACAAATGATGAAGGAAACTCCACTCAAGCCTTATTTGGGTTTATTCGTTCCATCAATAAACTGATCAATGACTTTTCTCCTACCCATCTGGTTGCTGTATTTGATGGGCCTGATAATAAACAGTCTCGTCAAAAAGTGTATGCGGAATATAAGATGCACAGAAAAAAGGCACCTGATGATCTCTATCCACAAATTGAACTGGCTTATCAATACTGTGAACTAATCGGTATACCTGTGCTATCTGTTCCTGGTGTCGAAGCAGATGATGCCATGGCTGCCATAGCTCTTTGGGGCAAAGAAAATAACTATGAAGTGTATCTGTGTACATCGGACAAAGACTTATTTCAACTAGTTGGGGGCTCTGTTTATGTGCTCAATGTCAATAAAGATAATCTCATTATGGACAGTGAAAAAGTAAAAGAAAAATATGGCGTTATGCCTAATCAAATGCTCGATCTTTTAGCTATTATGGGTGATGCTTCTGATAATATTCCAGGCATCCCAGGATTTGGTCCTAAAACAGCTGCTACTTTACTAAATCAATATGGTACTTTAGACGGCATATATGAACATCTTGAAGAGATTTCTGGAAAGAAAAAGACAACGCTCGAAGAAAACAAAGATTTAGCATATCTGAGCCAGCAACTTGCGACATTAAATACAGATATAACAATACCGCAAAAAGAAACCTTTTATCATCTACAAATGGAACCTTCTGCTGAACTAGAAGCTTTTTTTAGACAGATGAAATTTTTTACGCTTTTAAAAGAAGCGCCGACAACACCGGTGTCACAAAAGACTGATTACACCATCATTTACACGGAATCAGAACTGATTTCTTTGTTTGATAAACTAGAAAAAGAAAAACAGATCTGCATAGATACAGAAACCACTGGCCTAGATCCTTATCAAGATACTCTCGTTGGCATTGGACTGGCAATTAAGCCTTTTGAAGCCTTTTATATCCCAACTAATGCAGATATTCCATTAGCTACCATCGTGCAACAATTGAAAAGACTCACAGAAAACACTTCTATTGGTTTTGTCGGTCATAACATTAAATTCGATTGTCATGTTCTAGCGCGGCACAAGCTTTACTTAAAAAATATTGCTTTCGATACGTTATTAGCTTCTTATTTATTAAATCCTCAAAATCGTCGTCATAATCTAGATAGATTAGCTCTAGAAATTTTTAACTATAATAAAATCAGCTATGACAGTCTTACCAAGGAAGGACGTAAAACTCGCTCATTGGATGAAGTAGAAATTGATCGCGTAGGCAATTACTGTTGTGAAGACGTAGACATCACTCTGAGGCTACAAAAACATTTTGAAAAAGAATTAAAAAAACATGAGCTTTGGCAATTATTCACTACAATCGAAATGCCTTTAATACATGTGCTATTTGAAATGGAAGAAAAAGGAATTTTCATTGATACCGCATGGTTCAAAAAACTGTCTGAAAAACTATCTACAAAACTAGCGGGTATACAAGTCAAAATCTTTTCTCTTGCTGGCAAAGAATTTAATCTAAACTCTCCCAAACAACTCAGCGGAGTGTTATATGAAGATCTGAATCTTCCAGCTCCCAAGAAAAAAGGCTCCTCCTTATCTACTGCAGCAGCTGTATTAGAAAAACTTGCAGAAGATTACGAAATTGTCAGCCTTATTTTAGATTACCGCAGCGTACAAAAACTCCTTTCTACATATGTAGACACGCTCCCACTACAAGTGAATCCCAAAACGCATCGAATACATGCCACTTTTAATCAATCAATCACTGCTACAGGAAGACTCTCCTGCCAAGATCCAAATTTACAAAATATTCCCATTCGATCCGAAGAAGGAAAGGAAATCCGCAAAGGATTTATTCCAGAAAAACAAGACTGGTCATATCTAGCTGCAGACTATTCACAAATTGAGCTGCGCTTGCTCGCGCATTTTAGTGAAGATCCAAATCTACTAACAGCATTTAATCAAAAAGAAGATATTCATCGAGCTACTGCAGCTTTAATTTTTGGTGTTGATTTAGATCAAGTAACTCCTCAGATGCGCTATCAAGCTAAGGCAGTCAATTTTGGGATTATCTATGGTCAAGGCGCCTTTGGGCTTTCTGAACAATTACAAATACCTATGAAAGAAGCCGCAGAGTTTATAAAAAAATATTTTAGCCACTATCCTCAAATTGAAGGATATATCCAGTCCTGTAAAGAAAAAGCCGATCAAACAACGCTAGCCACAACATTATTTGGAAGGAAACGCCCTATTCCCGATATTCATAACAATAATCCACATATCAGAGCAGCGGCAGAAAGATTAGCTATCAATACCCCTTTACAGGGAACACAAGCCGATTTGATAAAAATGTCTATGATAAAAATTCAAAAAGAAATTGAACAGTTGGGCTTACAAGGCTATATGATCTTACAAATCCATGACGAATTAATATTTGAACTACCGGATGAAGAAATCCCTATCTTTTCTAAATTTGTAAAAGAAATTATGCAAAATATTCATACATTTAAAGTACCCATCATTGTTGATATTGCTATTGGCAAAAATTGGGGGGAGTGTTAAATTGCTTACCATTGCCATTACAGGCGCTCCAGGAGCTGGCAAATCGTCCGCTTGCCGTTTATTTAAAGAACTAGGCTCATTCGTTGTTTCGGCAGATGATCTAGTCCATAAGCTTTTGGAAAATAATCTAGATGTAATCCACCGGGTCTCTCAACTGTTGGGAGATAAGGTGAAAAAAGATGGAAAATTAGATAGAAATGCAATCGCTGAAAAAGTCTTTTCTGACACGCATAAACTCCTTCAGCTGGAAAAAATACTTTATCCTCACGTACAAAAAGAAATGAAAAAATATTACGATCAAGCTAAGAATGACGATTATCCTTTATTTATAGCAGAAGTGCCTTTGTTATTTGAAGCTGGTTTTGAAAAGCTGTTTGATCAAGTAATCTTAGTAACTGCAGATGAATCGATATGTAAAATGAGATGGAATGATGACAAAAAAAGCTCAAGCGACTATGACAGAAGGAAAAGCCGATTTATGGCTGAAGATAAAAAAATTAACCAATCTAATTATATCATCAAAAACAACCAAGGATTTGCCGAATTAAAAGCGCAGGTTCATCAACTCTTTGATAAACTAACTCATTAATTTAATCATTTATCGTTTCAAAATTTTTAGGAGAAAGACAAATTATGAACGAACAAAAAAAAACCCCTCCCCAAATTCCCGTAGAAGAACAAACCCCTACTACTTCTAACACAGCTATCAATACTGTGATTAAAATTTCTGAGTTGCAGCGAATGTCTGTCGAACAACTCAATAGCTATGCAAAAACCATGGGCTTAAATCTTGGATCACTGCCTAAATCACAACTTGTTTTTGAAATTGTGAAAGCGATTTCTACCATGCCTAATGAAGTGCTCTATGGAGAAGGGGTTTTAGAAGTCCTTCCCGATGGTTTTGGGTTTTTGAGATCTCCCAACTATAACTATTTTCCTTCTGCAGAAGATATTTATGTCTCCCCTGCACAGATCAGACGTTTTGATCTAAAAAAAGGAGATTTTCTCTATGGAACTATCCGTTCTCCCAAAGAAAAAGAAAAATATTTCGCTCTCTTAAAAGTAGAGAAAATCAATGATAAAAAACCCGAAGAAACCCGTGAGCGCGTGTTATTTGAAAATTTAACACCTTTATATCCCAATAAACGACTTATCATGGAGACTTCAAAAGAACATTTATCAACTCGAGTTTTAGATTTAGCAGCACCTATCGGAAAGGGACAACGAGCAATGATCGTATCCCCTCCAAAGGCTGGTAAAACAATTTTACTACAAAATATTGCAAATGCTATTGCGAGTAATAATCCCGAAGTCACTTTAATGATGCTGCTTATCGGAGAAAGACCTGAAGAAGTCACTGATATGAGTCGCTCTATTCAAGGTGAAGTAATTGCTTCTACATTTGATGAACCACCAGAAAGAAACGTACAAATTGCTGACATGGTGTTAGAACGATCAAAACGGCTTGTAGAAAGTGGTAAAGATGTGGTGATCCTGCTTGATTCACTAACACGCCTTGCTCGTGCATACAATACCGTTCAGCCCCACTCAGGTAAAATCCTTACAGGTGGCGTTGACGCTAACGCCCTCCATAAACCAAAACGCTTTTTCGGTTCCGCGAGAAATATCGAACAAGGCGGTTCCTTGACCATTATCGCTACCGCATTGATCGATACGGGATCTAGAATGGATGAAGTGATTTTCGAAGAGTTTAAAGGCACCGGTAACATGGAACTTGCGCTTGACAGACGTCTAGCTGAGCGCAGAATCTTTCCTGCAATCGATGTCATTAAGAGCGGTACTAGAAAAGAAGATCTTTTATATCATCCAGAAGAGCTTGAGAAAATATTTTTACTTAGACAAGCTTTAGCAGATTTAACTCCTGTTGATGCTATGAACCTACTTTTATCCAGATTGAAAAAAACAAATAGCAATGCAGAATTTCTTTTATCTATGAAAGAATAAGAAAAATCGTTATATAGAAGTTAAGAAGACTATACCAAACTCGCATAGAAGGAAGAGGTTAGGTTTTTATGCGTCTATTTCTCAGCCTTATTTTTGGCATTTTATTAATCGCTGGTTCCACATGGATTGTTTTGGATTATCCAGAAGTTCAAAGCATTGCTATGGATGTTATGCAAAAAGGAAAGTTTCAAACGTTAGAAGTGCGTCATAGCGCAGAAAACATCATGGACAATTACAAAAAAGAACTGCTAAAAGATAGCGACCATGTATTTTTAGAACCTATTTTAACCTTCCATCCTTACCTTCTAATGGAAATTAAATATACCCGCTCTGAAAACCAAACTGGTGAAGGATTAATCCTATGGAGCCTGGTTGATGGAGAAATGGTTATCAACGCGAGCACTTGGGAAACCACACACGGATATCACGATTGTATCATTGCAAGAGCAACAAGAGAAGATTTTAAAATTATTAATGCTTTAGCAACCAATAGAGGTCTATTAGATAGAGAATCTTTATTAAAACAGCTCAATGTTGAAAATGATCTTTTAGATTTATGGTTAGACAAATGCCGCACAAAAAATCTTATCGTTCAACACGGAAATAGCTATAGATTACATTTGCAAGAACCCAAGTTGCAAGTTGTCCCAGAAACTAAATTAAATCAATGGCTAGTTTCCAAACCTGCAAAGAATGCTAGACGTGTAGCTAAGCGGTTTCGTCCATCACAAATCGAAAGCATTGCTAAAGCTGCCTTTGGTAATGATTTTGCCATAAGAAAGACTACCGAGATCTTTCTTCCAGTTTATAGCATTGTGGTACAAAACCCAGACGGCTCACAAATGACCACCTTCTGGAATGCGCTCAACGGTAAACGCCTTCCTCAGAGCTATAATTTAGAATAAATTCTTACATCATTTTTAAAATAATTTTTATATAGATATATTATAGTTGGTTATGTTATAGTATTATAAACAAACTAATTTATTAATAATAATGAGCGCATTTACTAGACCTATTTCATTAACAAGCATGCCGGGATTCTTAGCATTGAATTTTGTACAAGAAATTGAAAGTGTGCTTACTGTCGCATTCGAAAGATGTCAAAAAGATGGCGTAGAACAAGATGTTTTTGCTACTGACGTTCATCTCTCTCTTAAAGTACTATCTAGAAAAAGCTTGTTAAGCAAAAGTATGATAGAGTTAACTCAAAGTTTTCTTAAAGACTCTGACAAAAATGCCTTATTTTCAAAAATAGCAACAACCATGGCCAGCGCGCTCAAACCCTGGATCATGTCTCATACAATTTTCTCAAATCCTGATGCTTGGCGCTCAGCTATAGAATTTGATGCTGTTGTAGAATGCAATCCCGCCATACTGGCTACTGAAAATGATCGTTCCATCGTGTTAAAACTTCAGCAAGTGGGTAGTTTTACCATCTTCAAACGCGCTTCAGTCTAGTCTTTCTCTACTAATTTCAGCTATCCTCTCATCAATTCTTTTGAATAAATTATAGAAAAAAAGAAATAAAACAGTAAAATAAGAGCCTTTGGAAAGATGGCTGAGTGGCCGAAAGCACGTCCCTGCTAAGGACGCATACCCCTAAAGGGTATCGAGGGTTCGAATCCCTCTCTTTCCGTTTTTATTCAAATACTAGATCAATTGGAGCTGCAATAGCTACCACGTCAAAAAATTTCAAATTACGCCGTCTTCCATTCATCGTTCTTAAGGCATCAGCAAGATCTGCTAGTTGATATCCATACCTGTTACAGTTTACAACCAAAGAGTCTGCTGTTCTTTTACCAGTAATCGCATCTTCTCCTACTACTGTTACAGACACTGTATGGTGTTCCCAGCTAAATAAATCATCAGCACTTCTGTATTTTAATTGCGTAAATATCTCATCAACAAATCGTACAATTCTACGATGAAGATTTTTATCCGCTAAAGGCCAGTATGCTGTGGATTTTAGAAAAAAGGCACAAGGATCCGTATATAAAGTAGCATCAAACGTATTTTTGGAATATGCTTCGTAAACCCATACACGAACTGGTGCATAGTCTTCATGATCTAACCATGTTCGCACAACTGATACGTCAGCAAGAGCATCTACAGAACGTCTATAATATAGTGTTGCTCTTGCGGGGTCCGGCCTTTCTGCTGGAGGTTTGGGAATCTCAGCAAAGGTGTTTGATAAGGAAAAAATTACTTTAAATTTATGGGCAAGCCAACCGAAAATTCCATCTTGTGGATCTTTATGAGTAAGACCAACAGAAATTCCAGAAACATCATGTCTAGTTGATGGAGATCGACCAGACGCAGCGACCGAAACGGAGCTCCCAGAAGCAGGAGAACTACGGCCAGATTGTGAAGCAGGAGGTGTTGCATCAGCTCGTATTACTCTTATCGAGCGTGAAGCCAAAGAAGGAGAACGACTGCTTGAAAGCGAAGAGGATGCTGATGGTAATTCATCATCTTCATCAGCGCTTGGAGTATGCCCTACGCTAGGTGTTCTTTGCATTGGAGGAAGTCTGCCCAGACCGCCGCTTGCTGCTGCCATACGTTTCTCCTTTGGATATGTTTTGAAAAGTTTAAAGTGTAGTATTTACCTTTTACAATAAAAAGCAAGTGCTTTTTATTATTTACTGAAGCAAAAATTTTTCACAACAAATACTTTTGAAAAGTTTTTTCTGCTTTGGTCCGTACTTGCTTTTCATATACCCTTTTGATATCTTCAAAAAAAAAAGGTAGTCTATGGAAGATAAAAAAACACAGGTTAAAACCGCTCCTCATTCTAAAGAATCTGAAATGATGGTTTTGGGATGCATGTTAACCAGTGTAAATAGCTTAAATATTGCAGCAGACGGATTAGACGACAATGATTTTTACTTCACTGAACATCGTATTATTTTTCAATGCTTAAAAGAAGCCTTTAAGAAAAATAAACCCGCTGATATTCATATCATCGCTGAAGATTTAAAAAGAATTGACCAATTAGAAGATACAGGCGGTGTTGCGTACTTGACCACACTTGCGCAATATGCAGGCACATCAGCTTACATCGATGAATATGTCAGTCTAGTTAAAAATAAAGCGATCTTGAGAAAAATGATTAGTGCTGCACAAGAGGTAGAAAAACAAGCGTTGGAAGAACCTTCTGATGTCTCTTCAGCTCTTGATGAAGCCCAGGCGAAATTTTTTTACATCTCTCAATTTGCCAATCATGCCGATGGCATTTTATTAAAAGATATTATCAGCGGTATTAAATCAACGACACAAACACCTTACCTCAAAGAAGTACAACAACGACAAGAAGAATATAGGACTAAAGGACCTAACCAATCCAAAATTACAGGCACTGCCAGTCATTTTAATGATCTAGATAAAACCATTAATGGAATGAATGACTCTAATCTAATGATCTTAGCCGCCCGTCCTGCAATGGGTAAAACAGCCTTTGCATTAAATATTTGTGAAAATATCTGTTTCAAAAACAATATGCCCGTAGGCATCTTTTCTTTAGAAATGACAGCGCAACAATTGATGCATCGTATCATTTGTTCTCAATCCGAAGTAGAATCAGAAAAAATATTAACAGGTGCTTTAGACGGATTAGAATATCAGCGAATTGTTGCAGCAGTAAATATGATGATGAAAAGTCAAATGGTTATCGATGACCAGCCTGGATTAAAAATTACCGATCTAAGAGCACGAGCGAGAAGGATGAAAGAAGCCTATAACATTGGCTTTTTAATGATTGATTATCTACAACTGCTTTCTGGTTCCGGCAATATGCGCTCTTTAGAAAATAGACAAGTAGAGATTTCAGAAATTTCACGCATGTTAAAAACACTTGCTAGAGAACTGAATATCCCTGTGATGTGTCTTTCCCAATTATCTAGAAAAGTAGAGGAAAGACAAGGCCATCGCCCCATGCTAAGTGATCTACGCGAAAGCGGTTGTTTAGCAGCAGAAACAGAAATTAAAGATGCTAATACAGGAAAAATCTATACTATTAAAGAACTTGCCGAATCTAAAAATGTGCTGCCTATCACTGTATTAGGCTTAGATAAAGACTTAAAATTGACAAAACATAAGATGACAAAGGCCTTTTACTCTGGGAAAAAGCAGGTTTATGAATTAAAAACTAGGGCAGGATATTCAATAAAAGCCAGTGCTAACCATCCTTTCTACAAATTAGAAGGATGGACTAGGCTAGACCATTTAAAACCAGGGGACAAAATTGCTATACCAAGATCAACAGGGTGTGAACTAGCCCATTCAAAAATGAAAGACGAAGAGATTATTCTTCTGGCTCACCTGATTGGTGATGGCTGTGTTCTTCCTAATCAACCTTATCATTATACAAGCGCTGATTTACAAAATATTGATACTGTAAATCAAACATCAAAACATCTATTTAATATTAATGGAAGAATTGTACAACAAAGAAATTGGTATCATATCTATCTTCCAAGCCCAGTACATCCTACGCATAATACTTATCATCCCATTACAAGTTGGTATAATGAACTAGGATTACAAAGAACACATTCCTATCACAAACAATTGCCTCAAGCATTATTTGAATGCCCCCCGATAAAACAAGCATTGTTTTTAAAACATTTGTGGGCAACAGACGGAAGTCTTAGCGAAAAAAATATTAAAAACCGCTCGCCAAGTGCAAGTATCTACTACGCAACGTCTAGCCCTGTCTTGAGCAAACAAGTTCAGCATCTTTTATTAAACATTGGAATTCATAGTACCTGCAGCATTGTACCCTCTTCTAAGGGTTACCGATCTATGTATCATGTTCAGATCCAAGGGAAAAGCAATCAAACGAAATTTTTGAGCATGGTTGGCTGGGCTGGACAACGAGGAGAAAAAATTCCTCATTTGCTAAACAACTTAGAAAAAATCCACTCCAACCCTAATAATGATATTATCCCAAAACAAGCTTGGACCTCTGTTGTTAAAGCAGCAAAAGAAAAGAACAATATTAGTTGGAGATATATTTGTGAAAAGCTGGAAATGTCTTATTGCGGTACTACGCTATATAAATCTGGAATTTCAAGAAAAAAAATGAAAAAATTAGCAGAGATATTAAACAGCAATGCCTTAACTCAGTTGGCTGAATCGGATCTCTACTGGGATGATATCGTCTCAATCACTCCAAAAGAAGTTGAAGATGTGTACGATGCAACTGTTGAAGATGTGCATAATTTTTTAGCTAATAATATCATTGTACATAATAGCTTGGAGCAGGATAGCGATCTTGTGATGTTTCTTTTACGACGCGAATATTATGATCCCTATGATAAGCCAGGTCAAGCTGAGCTGATCATAGCTAAAAACAGGCATGGCCCTGTAGGGTCCGTTCCTCTAACTTATCGTAAAGAAATTATTCAATTTGCAAACTATGCGGGTGCACAGGAAGAAGAAAACCCTGTATATGCTGAATAAAGCATATTCAAATTATTAATTGGCTAAATTGCTCATTTACATTTTATCCTCTCATTCTTATAATTTTTCACAAATATAAGGTTATCTATGGCATCAGTTAAAAAGAAACGAAGAGCAAAGATCGCAAAGCATAAGCGTAAAAAAAGAAGAAGACGCGATCGTCATAAGAAAAAATAATTTTAATCCTCTTGTCTATCCATGTGGACTTATCCAAAACAATATGACGTCATAGTCATAGGAGCAGGGCATGCTGGCTGTGAAGCAGCGCATGCTTCCGCCAAAATGGGCGCCCAAACCCTTTTGTTGACTATGAACTTAGATACCATTGGTAAAATGAGCTGCAATCCTTCTATAGGAGGAACAGCAAAAGGGCACATCGTCCGAGAGATCGATGCTCTAGGTGGTATCATGGGCAAGTTAGCAGACCAAACAGGGATTCATTTCCGTATGCTAAATGCCTCCAAGGGAGCTGCTGTTCGCTCACCAAGAGCGCAAATTGATAAGTTTGCCTATCTACAGGCAATGAAATATTTTTTGGAATCTCAAGAAAATCTTGATATTAAACAAAGCAAAATTGAACAGCTTGTCGTCAAAAATCAAAAAATTATTGGTGTCATCACTCAAGAACAAGTTTTTTATCAAGCCACTTGTATCATCCTTTCTTCTGGGACTTTCATGAAAGGTTTGATGCATATAGGTAAAAATAATTTTCAAGGAGGAAGGCTAGGTGAAGAAAATGCCAAAGGGTTATCTACATCTCTTGAACAGTTAGGATTTAAATTAGAAAAATTAAAGACAGGCACCCCGCCTCGGGTTCACGCCAAAAGTATTGACTTCTCCTTAACAGAAAAACAACCTGGGGAAGAAAATGTAAGATTCTCTTTCGATGCTGAAGAAGGGTTTCCCTTTTTGCCACAACGAGATTGTTACATTACATATACCACAGAAGACACAAAGAAGGTCATTGAACAAGACTTGAATAAATCCCCTCTTTTTTCTGGCATCATACAAGGTGTCGGACCTAGATACTGTCCTTCCATCGAAGATAAAATTGTTCGTTTTAATGATAAACAAAGGCATCAATTATTTTTAGAGCCTGAAGGTATTCATACACATGAAGTATATATCAATGGGCTTTCATCATCCCTTCCTTATGACACACAAGTAAAGATTCTCGCATCTATTCCAGCGCTAAAAAATGCACGTATCATGCGCCCTGCCTATGCAATTGAATATGATTATATAACTTCTGGACAAATCCTTCCTTCCTTCGAGTCTAAATTAATAGAAAATCTATTTTTTGCTGGGCAAATAAACGGTACCACAGGTTATGAAGAAGCAGCTGCTCAAGGGTTATTAGCTGGAATTAATGCTGCATGTAAAATCCAAAATAAACCCTCATTCATACCCAGCAGATCGGAAAGCTACATCGGTGTTCTTGTAGATGATTTGATTACAAAAGAATTGTTTGAACCGTATCGTATGTTCACATCAAGAGCTGAATACCGTCTATTATTAAGACAAGATAATGCTGATTTACGCTTAAGAGAATATGGTTATGAATTAGGCCTTATTTCTTCTGTTCAAATTGAAAAAGTAAGGCATAAAAAACAAATCATTGAACAAGAAACCAATCGTCTACAAACCATCTTCAAAGCTTATGAAGGCCGAAAGACATCTTTAGCTCAGCTGCTATGTAGACCAGATATATCTTATTCTAAAGCTATGCAACTCTTTGCTTCTCTTATCCATGATCATGGAGAAGAGCTAAATGAACAAATTGAAGTTCATCTTAAATATGCAGGCTATATAAAAAGACAAGAAAAAGAAATCCAACGTCTAAAAGAACTCGAAAGAGTACTTGTCCCAAAGAAATTTGATTATTCTCAAGTCAAAGGATTGTGTAAAGAGGCTCAAGAAAAGCTATTACGCTTAAAACCAAAAAATCTTAGCATAGCCTCTCGTATTGATGGGGTAAGTTTTGCTGATATCTCTGTTCTATTAATTGCTTTGGAAAAAACAAATTTTAATTGATCAGTTTAATAATTTGATTATGATAGTCTTATGGATATATTACATAATCAATCAACACCTATATTAATTCTGATCAGCGAAAGATTAGCCGTTCGGCGTTGGCTAAAAACCAATTTGCAAGATCATTTTCATATCATTGAAGAGCGTATTGGATCCCATGCTATCAATACACTAACCAAATATGAGGTTAAATATATCTTTATTGATAGTCATAATAAACACCCCTCTTACAAAAAAGTCGCTTCCTCTATTCGTGATATTCCCGAATACACTGAAACCCCAATCATTCTTATCACTGACAAATTAAGTAAAGATTTTCGAACTAAAGCAATCGCTGCAGGAATAACAAATTTTGCAAGTAGTCAGCTATCAGCGGAAGAACTTTTAGAACTCCTCAAATCGACAGATAAGAAACAACAAAGCGATAAAAAACTGGAAAATCTCGCTAAAAATTTTAAACCTTCTAATATGACTGTGCAAAAATCATTCAGCGCTAGTCAAAAGAAAGCCGCCCCTCTTATTGAAGATCACCCCAAGCAACTATGTGTATTGTCGATAAGAATAAAAAATTTTTCGCTTCTTTCTAAAAAAATCCCTTCCGCTTCTTTGCAAAATCTACTCCTCCAAATTAAAAAAAAGATTGATGCGTTTTTGTCTAATGATCAGCTCTCTATCCCTTTAAAAAATGGGCAGTATTTAATCATTTTGTCACAAACAAAACTCTCTTCTTTAGTCGAAAAATTACAAAAAACCTTTGCTAAACTCGCCTTCTCCTACAAACAAGAGAAATTAGTCATAAAAATCGAGATTGAAAAAATCCCTTATACAGAAAAAATACTTGAACAATTGTCCTCAGAAACTAAATCTGATAAAATTATTAAAGCAGCAAAACAGGCTTTAAATCATAAATCGAAAGATGATTTAAAATTGAATTTTGAAATTAAAGAGTAGCCATTTCCAAAAAGCATTTTGTTGTTTATTAACACCAACTAACAGGAGATCCGCTAAGACCATGTCTTTAAATAAGGCAAAAATTAATCTTATCCATACTAAAAAATGCTCTGTTTTCTTTCAGCTGCAGTTAGAAGAAGCCCTTCTGCGTGCTACTAATGAAAACTGGTGTCTTATCAATGAAGGATGCCTGCCAGCTATTGTAATTGGCTCTTCAGGTAACCCCGATGAATTAATCAATCAAGAAAAACTTAAACAACAACCCATCCCTGTCATCAAACGTTTTACTGGAGGCGGGTGTGTAGTCGTTGATCCTAATACCATCTTTGTCACCATTATCATGAATGAGAAAGATGTAACTTTTAATAGCTATCCAGAACCTATTATGCGTTGGATAGAAGCGTTATATAAGCCTGTATTAGTTCCTCATGATTTTAAGCTAATAGAAAATGACTACGTTATTGAAAATAAAAAATGTATGGGTAATGCACAGTATATACAAAAACAACGTTGGCTGCATCATTCCACTTTACTTTGGGACTATGATGAAAAGTTAATGGATTATCTACTACTCCCCAAACAACGCCCTCAATATCGCCAGGATCGCTCTCATGTATATTTTTTATGTAAACTCAAAGATTATGTCGCTAACAAAGAGCAATTTATTTTCCAATTCATTTCCCAGATAGGAAATCACTACGAGATACTTCTCAAAGACATTAATGAAATGGATGTTTTTAAAAAGCGCGCATACCGAAAGGAAACAGTGCAGATATAAAAAAACTCCGCTGAAAGAGAACCAAGCACACGCACATACAACCTTGTATCAAGGTGGGTTCAGTCTCCGGTAGAAGCTGCTGTAGCCGCGAAGGCCGAGCGCGCTTATAATACCAGCCTCATGATCCCCTAATCATGAAAGTAGTTGATGAGCATCCAATATGCCTAGCTAACCCTAACAGCAGAGTTAAGCTTATAAAATTTGAAAAGAAAGTTAGCTTTTTTTAGTTATTTTTGACAACATTATTTTTACAAGAAAAATAGCCGACTAAAAGTCAATAACTTAAGTGAAAAAACAGCTTTTACAACACTGAGTGAATTCATATTTTTCTGTAATGATGAAGCAAGCAGTTACCATATTTTCTAGAGCTTAAATGTTCTAAGGCTTCGAAAACATAAGGTTGGTTCAATCTTATCTTCGAAAACCTTTCTTCAATGAAGATATATCCTTCTTTTGATACATTTGATACCAGCTGGTCTATTAACCTATGAATAAACTCTCCTTGTTCATCATAATTATCATAAGAAGCATCTATAAAGACAATTTGATATTGCGAAGTAGCCTGTGCGATATAACTCACTGCATCAGCTTGGATGATTGTTGCAGTAGCATAAACTCCTAAAAGATGCGCATTTTCTTTCAGCTGCTGAGCCTTACTCTGATCTTTCTCTACAAAGGTACAATGATCGGCTCGTCTACTTAATGCCTCAAACCCCATAATTCCGCTACCGGCAAATAAGTCTAAAAAATTTATTCCTGATAAATCTTGTCCGCAAATGTTAAAAATAGCTTGCCGGACTATAGATTCTGTAGGCCTAGTATTTTCAGAATGTTTAAACCTTAATTGCCTACCTTTCAATAGGCCACCGGTAATTTTTAGACTCATCTATTCAAATAGTGGTTTCAGGCCATATGGACTTAAGATCTGTTTGGCCTTCTGTAAGTGTTCGGGTCTTCTACTAGCAAAATACTTGCTATAACAATCATAGGCTTCAAGCAATGCCCATTGTCTTTGTAATGAATGGCCAGCTGGGGTTGCTTCTTTAAACGAAATATTTTTCTTTAAATGAAACCACCCTTTCCGGTTTTTGCCTTGTAAAAATAAGAAAAAATCTTCTAATGAATGCGTTTTTCCAATCAGAACAAAAGGCTGATTGGCATACAAATGCGGCAGCTGATTTAAAGAAGGAGATATCTCAATTGAGTTCGAATCACCTGCACGATATACAGTAGCAACAATATCTCTGGCTATTGGATAATTTATTGTTTTCATTAATTTTTGCAGCTGCCTTTTCAGTTGCAATGGAGATTCAGCTGTTACCAATATTCCATTATTTCTCTTAGCAAACATTTCTAAATACGATTTATTTTTATCAGAATCTAAAGCTACCACAAATAATGAAAATAACCCCTGATTTAAACTAGTCCATTTTTCTAATAGATTAATGCTTTTATTCTTGTGTAAATCTTCCCCGTTGGTCATCAAGATTACGGTTTGCATCTCTTTTTCATTAATAGGTGCGGCAAATAAGGAATACAAAGGATGGAAAAAGTCTGTAGAGATGAAAAAACTACCTAATGACAGATCTAATAAAAACCGCCTTGAAACCTTATAGGTTTCTTGGTTAAGACGTTTTTGAACATCGAATAGTTTTTGATGCTGGTGATCAAAAGCAGTAACATTGAACCGATCATTTCGCTTTAAAAAAGGTAATGCTGAAGTAAGCGCATGTCTTGTTTTATTTAAGCGGTATTTTTGAATGGAATTTGAACTATCGAGTAGAAAATAATAGTTTTGAGGTAATTTGCAAAAACGTTTTCCCGTTTTAGGAATCACAGTAACTGCAAATAGATATCCCTCTTCAGAATCGAGTGGAGAATAGCTCACTGAAACATCAAACTCTTCATTATACGCTGTCGTTTTCAAATCTTTGAAAGTAGGTAATATCGATGGCACAAGCCAAGTACTGATAATTTCTTCTCCCTTTGGCATGAATAGGGTTTGATGCTGCTTTCTTAAATACTTCTGTAAAAGAACTTTTGCATCTTCTTCTAAAGAGAAAGAAATAATTTTTCCCGCTTCTTTTGGAGATGGAATCAAATGTCTGTCAATTGGCAACTGATAGGTCATTTCTTCCTGTTTATTTGGATATCTCAATGACTTTTTGATCTCTTCAGGCCAGCTTTGAGTCGCTTGATCAGACAGGACTTTTAACTGGGCTAATAATTGCTTTTCAGTAACTAATTTTTTAGGAACAGCTCTTTCATCTACAGGTAATGGTGGAAAGATCTGTTTGGGCAGAGTCTCTTCAATTTTTGGAGTATAATCATTGCAGGCCATCTCTGAGAGCTTGGATGCATCCAGATGCATCTTGTATTGATCCCTTCGAACAGTTTCTTCATTAGGTAAATAACCTTGTTTTGCAGGAGAACTAGATTTGCCTGGTTTTAAAGAAAGAATAAAATCAACCACTTCTTCTTTTGCTTTCTTCTCAATGGATTCTAATGCGAAAGATTCTCCCAGCTGATGGCGGCTACCAAATAAATTCATATAAGGAGAATACAGCCAAAGAAGGTGATTATTTAAAAAAATCAATCCGGATAAATGCAGTGCTACTGAAAAGAAAATACAACCAAGCAACACCTTATTTATTCTTTTTCCTACCATTGCTTACCGCTTTTTTAAACTAGCTAGTACCATTTTATATCTGTGCTTTAAATAATCGTTTACTAACAGTCTTCTTTTCTTTAGTTCACGCAGTTCATTACTTAAGCGCGCCTTAATTTCCAGCTTCTTCTCTGGATGCTCTTCTAATTGAAATCGGCATGTGTCCATTTCTATATCCATCATGGAAAGATATGCATCAAATAACAATGCCTTATCAGCAAATTTATTCCGTTGTAAATGATACGTTTTTGAAAGAATATCATCTTCAGAAAGAAATTGTTGTTTTAATTTACTCAATAAAGCTAACCGTTTTTGTATTGGATTTTCGGCCTCATCAATCAAACATTGTAGGTCTACATATTCAAATGCAGCCTCTAAATGAAGGGGCTCTTGTTCACATTTTCTTTGTAAACAAAGCGTTTTTAAGTGTTTTAAGTCCTCAATAACTTCTGGATTAGATTTTACCAGTTCGGTTTTTGGTAGTAATACTTTTCTTAGTTGTACTCTTCTTAAAGAAGCAACAGAAAAGAGATATGACAACTTTCCTCCAGAAACAATCTGGTTGTAATGCTCTAATGCTTTAATGCGATTATTCTGTTTTTCATATACTCCTGCTAAAGCAAAATTTGCCTGTTCTGTATGAGCCCATTTCTCATCATGGAGTTGTTTATACTTGTCCACTAATGCGGCTAATAGCTCATATCGCTTCTTATCTTGACCTACAAATTTGTATAAATCAGCTAATTTAATAACTTCAGGTTCATAGTGTTTATGTTCAGTATCCAAAACTAAATAACCGCTCGAATCTAATAATTTATTTTCTAATAGCTCAATGGCTTTGCAAGCCATGGCATATTCAGGACTCTTTTTGCTAAATACCTCTTCAAATCGGCTCTCAAAAAGAGTTAGGTTTTTTTTAAACAGATGATCAACAAGCCAAAATAGATTTTCTTCTTTAATTCCATCACTATTAATGAGCTGCGCCTGATAAAGATGATCTGCCGCTTTCTCAAAGTAGTCAAATGACATGTTTTCATTTTCTTTAGCTAATTCAAGGTAAGAATTAAAATATGCAGAATGTAAAGTCTTAACTTGTTCTGGCTCTTGAGAATTACAAGAAAGCGCTTTTTGAGCATAATACATAAACCCATCGTACTTTTTAAGATGATGATGGGATAAAGCCACCATAAAATAGGCTTTTGCAATATGCATTGAATGTGGATTAGCCACTATCCATTCAGACAGCTCATCAATAACCTCTTCATATTTTTCTAACTTAAATTTGCACTGCTTGACTAAAAACTCATATTCTTCTTTTTCCTCTTTTGTAGCTAAATCACCTGCTTGCAAGTATTGTTGCAAATCATCTAACAATTCTTTTTGTTTATTCGCATCATCTTGAGCCAGATGAAATGTAACGAATAATAGAGAGCTCCAGTACTGTTTATTCTTTGGAAACGTACTGAGTAATTTTTTATAGATTTTACGGCTTAATTCATGTTCTTGGATCTCTCTACAAAATAAGGCATATTGGGAAAGAAATTCTTCTTGTTCATCGAATAAAATTTGTGAAGTTTCAATTTGAGCGAATACCTTCTTAGCTTCCTCTGTATGGCCTAATTTTTTTTCCAAAATAGCTTTGGAAAGAAGAATCTTTGCTCGTTGACTATCTTGGGGAAAATAAATTTCAAAATTATGAAGAGCATAGTCGAAAAGCTCCATATCTTCTGTATGAGAAGCAAGTTGTGCGAGTGTAACTATAGCTAATTTAGTCTGTTCGTTTTGCCCTTCTTCAAGTTTCAAAAAACGTTTTAAGTACTCTTTGGACTTCTCAAAATCTTTTAAATGATAACAACTTCTGCCTAAGAAAAATAGTAGATGAGAGGCGCGATCCTGGGGCAGAGCCTTTTGATACTTTTCTTCTGAAGCGATGATTTGTGCAAAATTACCTGTCTCATACAACAAAATCAATTTATTATAATTCGCTTCAGCTGTCCTATTGCCGTTAAGAGCTAAAATATCATCATAAATAGACAAAGCCTGCAGCTTGTCTTGATAGCTCATTAACAAAGCAGCTTGAAATAAAAACTCTTCTTTTCGATTCTGTTCTTTAGCAGCAATCGCCTGATAAAATCCGCATGCCTCTTTGTAGTCTTTTGTAATGTTATGTAGATTAGCTAATGCATGGACCGCTTGTGTGTGATATTCCTTATGAGACAATAGTCTACGATAATGCCCAACAGCTCGTTGAGCTAAGGCCTTTTGTTTGGAAGGATTATCGTCTTCATTTAATGTCCAACGATATAAGCTATCAGCTAAAAGAAATTGTATCCTTACTTTGTTCTTAACAGGATACTTATTAGATTTTAAAGCTTTGATCGCCATGATCGCTGTGTTTTTATATTGATTTTCTTGGTATAAACATTGCAAATGGCTAAGAAAACTGTTAGCCAATACCTGGGGATGCGAGATATTCTTATAGTACTTGATTGCTTCGACATAATTTTTTTCTTTAAAATAAATATCACCCATCAAAGCTCTTAGATAATCATTAAAAGAACTTTCAGGACTTTTTTTGAGATATTCAACGACCTCTTTTTTTACAATCTCGTGTTCGCCCTCCTGCCAAAAATCAATAACTCTTCTCAAAAACAATGACTGATCAACTGATACTTTCCCTTGGGGATCTTGAGCAAGAATAGGAGCAATAAATAAAAACGCTAAAATAAAAAAAATTCTATGCATAGTTAATACCTTTCTACTATTACTGATTATACCTAAGTATTATTAATTAGCAAAGAAGGTGAAAAAAAAAGAATCAAGTTAAAAAATTACGTCGAATAATTCAGAGAGTTTAGCTGCATTATACTCTTCTAAAAGAGCGTCAGCTTTTTTATATTTATTCTGTTTAAGCCAATCGTAATGCTTTAATGCTTTTGCATTTTGTCCTAAGGAAAAAAGGATTTTTGCTAGCCTGAACCTAATCTCTTGATCATGCGGTCTGATCTCTAAAATTTTCTCATATTCTGCGGCTTCATCTTCAAAGCGTTCCAGCACTTGGTAACAATGTGCTAATTGAGCATGAACCCAAAGATCATTAGGAGCAAATTCATTAATGATGTGGAATTCTTCTACAGCCCGCTTCGAAGCAAAATCTAGCTTCTCTCCCAAATATTCCTCGTACTTACGCAGCAGCCGTGAGTTTTTATTTTCCAAAAACTGCTTAGCATCCATGTACATTTTAGCAATGGCTACATAACAATTTGCTAAGGATGCATGCACTTCTAAATCTGTTGGCGTCACACGTATTTGCTGCATATGTTCTTCTATAGCAGCGAAATAAAAGAGTTCTTTAATCTTAAAATAGTCTTCAGTATGTAGATAGAACGAAAGCTTTTGAAAAATCGATAAGAAAAAAATGGAGTGCTTGGAAAGTTCATAATTGTTGTTCTCAAAGCGATGTAAATGAGCAATAAAATGCATTAGATGTTGCGCAATGACTAAATGATGTTCCGCTGTCCCTTTTGGAATAGAAATGCCCTTTCGGCATGCTTCAATAAATCGCTTTTTAAGCTGAATAAATTGATCAGGTTTTTTTGCCTGAAAATAAAAATGCAAGATGAAATAAGTAAAGATACTCAGGCATAATACCCCAAGCTGCAGAGCAAATATTGCCGGCTCTGTATAGAAAAGTAACAACCCTACCCCTTGTAAAATAAATAAGGCCAAAAAAAGATATTTAAAAAAGGCATGAAATAAAATAACTTTTTTATATTCCTTAAGCACATTTCGATGAATACGAAGCGTTTGCCGCTTGTTCAATGATCGCGGCGTAGATAGACATAACACCTGTTCTAAAGGCATTGTCATATTCTAAATCCTTATTAACTCTAGTCCCCTTTACACTAACTATGCTAAAGGTTGGAATTATTGATAACAAAAAAATTATTAGCGGCCCGTATCAACCATGTAATTAATTACACGTTGACTAACTCCAGCTTCGCGCATCCTATCAATCTGGCTCTGACTTAAATTATAGGTAGTCCCAGATTCACGAATGTAGCGAATGATGGTATCGTCACTAACCCCACCTTGAGAGAGTTTGATCACATCACTTATTGTTAAAGGCTCTCCTCGATCCATCCGGTCAATAGTTCTTGGACTTCTTCGCTCCATTATCTGACGATCCTGCTCATCAAGAGCGGCTCCAACAAGCCCCCCTGCTATAGCGCCAACAGCACCTCCAATTAAGGCTCCTTTTCCTTTTCCAATTAACGCACCTGTTCCAGCTCCTAAAGCACCGCCAGCAAGAGCGCCTGTTCCTGTTTTAGTTTGACAGCTCACCATCACAAATGAGACAAGCAAGAGTAAACCAATGACTCTAGTCATAACTTCCTCCAAAGAGATCCCTTTTTATAATTCATTTAGATACCTTTATAATTAAATTAAGTCTATATTTAATTAAGTGTTTCTTCCTTAAAACGATATCCAACTCCCCGCACCGTTTCAATGCCCCTAAAGTTGGGTCCTAACTTCTTTCTTAAAGACGCAATATGAACATCGATATTCCTATCAACAATAAAGGCATCATCATTATTGACCTCATCGAGAAGCTGATTTCTAGTTAATACTTTGCCTTTATTCGTTAATAACCGGCGTAAAATCCCAAACTCAGATAAAGTTACAGGAATAATATCATTATTCTTTCTCAACATATAACGGTCGACTTCAAGTACAAAGTCACCGAAATTTAAATTTTTATGTATTTTTTCTGTCTCTCTACCACGACGCATGACTGCTTTAATCCTTGAAAATAACACCTTGGGTGAAAACGGCTTAGTAACATAATCATCAGCCCCTAATTCTAGCCCTAAGATCATATCGATTTCTTCGGTCTTTGCAGATAAAATAATTACAGGAATATTCTTTAGCTCTGGATTAGCCTTAATTTTTCGGCATACATCAAACCCATTTTGTCCTGGTAACATAATATCTAAAATAACAAGATCGGGCCTTTCTCTTTCAATAGCTCTAAACCCATTTATCCCGTCTACTTCCACATGCAATTTATAACCTGAAACTTCTGCTTGTAATTTAATAAGTGAGGCAATGTCTTCTTCATCTTCGATCAATAAAATACGTTTTTTCTGACTCATAGTGCTCTCCAAAACTAGTCCCGGTTATAGACAAGATAAGATGTTAGCATATATTTTTAAAGACTCTTTTAAAAAAAAGAAAAATTACACAAATATGCCTTGCAAAAGACTTTCTACTTTCTGTTTAAACGCAGTATTTTCTTTTGTGGCAACAATTTCTATTGTCCCCAAAAAATCTGAAGAAGACTCTCCAAGATAATGCTTAACTTGGCGCATCACATATCCTTCATGTGAGAAAATAGGCAGCTCTTCGCCATAAAAAGCTTTTGCGTACTTCATTAAAAAAGAAAAATGTGTGCACGCAAAGATAAGCCCTTGAATTTCCTTCGTTTTAAGCTGTTGCCAGGTGAAATTCATTATTTGTATGTACTTCTCTTCGTATAATTGCTCTTCAGCAATCACAACTAAATGAGGACACGCCGACGAAACTACTGTTAATTTAGGACACTGCTGATGCAATAGGGTTTGATAATACCCAGATTCAATTGTTGCTTTTGTTCCTATTAACCCAACACGATTATAATTGCTCAACAACTCCTTTTCTTCTCTAATGCTTTGAGAAACCCCAATCACGGCAAAAGGAAACTGGTCTTGTAACAATGATAAAAAATGTATCGACGCCGTGTGACAGGCGATAATCAATAAATCAATTGGATAAGACTTTAAAAAGGCTAGGGTTTCTTGAGCAATCTGTGCTAGTTGATCAGCGCTTTTTTCTCCGTAAGGAAAATATTTCGTATCTGCATAGTATAGTATATCACAATCTGAATAATTTTGCTGTAACAAGGGAATAATGCTAAGTCCACCTATTCCTGAATCATAAACAGCTATAAGTCGCTTTCTTTTCACATTATTTTTTAGGTATTTTTAATTTTTGACCAACAACGATTAGGTCTTTTGCTAGTTGGTTTGCCTTTTTTATTTCATCAATTGTTACATGATATTTCTTAGCAATACGTTCTAATGAATCCCCCGAAACAACCTTATAATATATGTAGTCACCAGAAGAATCTTCATCATCAGCTAATTTTTCAATGACCCGACGTAATTTTGTTACTTCATCTAGTTTTTTGTTTTGCTGGGATACACTTTTCTCAATTTCATTCATTCGGCTTTTAAATTGTTCTAGGACATGGGAGGTCTCATTAGCATGCTCAGACAGGCGCTTTAAATTCGATGAAGACCCCTTATGAGTGGATTCATAACCCGATGTTTTATTCTCTAGTTCAGCAATTTGCTTAGCCAAATAATCACAACGATTTTCAAGATTGGTTAAATAAGCCGTTTTAAATGAAGACAGATTCGTTTCTAGCTGCCTTAGTCTACCATCAATAATATCTAGCTCTGAACGAAAACAATGGATATCGTGACGCGAATCATCAATGTTTGTTTGCACCTCTTGCAAGGTCAACTCCATTCGATGCGATACATCTTGTGGGGAGGATTTTATAGGAGAACATGCTGTTCCCAAAAACCCAATAACAAATAAGCTAAATAATAATGGCTTCATATTTTTTTATTTATTTTTTCTCAAAAATCTTAAATTGTACTCTTCTATTTTGAAATAATGAGTTCGCATCGTTTCCTTGAGCTAAAAGACGCTCTTTTCCATAAGAAACTGGGTAAATACGATTAAAATCTACTCCATTTTTTATCAAAAGTACACGCACATGATTGGCTCTACGAGTTCCTAACGCCATATTATACGCAGCAGAGGCTCTCTGATCGCAATGCCCCTCAACACATAGATATAAATTAGGATTTTTTTTCATAAATGCTGCTATCTTTTGAATAGCAAAGAGCTCTTGCTTATTTCTAACTACATGATCATCGGTATCAAAGTGCATTCTTTGAAATACTGATAATAAAGCTGCTGATGGTTCTTTAAACCGTTCTAAATAAGGTATTCCCTGAGTTCCTGGTTGCATGTTTGACTGTCCAATTCCTACATCAGAAGATACAAATCCAGCTTTTAGTTGCTTATCATCCAACGGAATAAATTCTTCATCGGAAAGTTCATCAAAATCTTCTGAAGATGCTAGCACGGGATCTTCATATGTTCTTCCCCAAATACTATGCATCCCTCTATTAAAATAGCGGGCTGCGGTTTTAACATCTTCCCATGCTGTAGTAGAATGATCACACCCAACAACAAGCAATGACATCACCCCAAATAAACTAAGAAAAGCGAAACGCTTTTTCATAATCTTACCTCATTAATTGCTTCTTCCTAGAATGTTTATTGTTCCCAGGAAGGAAATCTTTTTTTACCTGTTCCTTTTGAGATTTGAACCGGCGTCTTCTCAAAAATATCTATAAGAAAAATTTCCGCCGTATTCTCATCCTCCGTATTATACATTATATGTATGTTATCCGGAGCCCACATTGGATTTTCTTTATCCATAGGACCATACGTGAGTTGGATTTCCTCATCAAGGATAAAATCATAAATCCAAATTTGTCTCTCTTTCCCTGTTTTAGCACTATAAGCTATTTTTGTTCCATCTGAAGACCAACTAGGCGTCACATTTTGTCGATTTCTTTTCGTGATTAATTGTGCGTAGGGTACCTTTTTTAATCTTCCTTGAGGTATTTGAATGACATAAATCCTTGGAGAACCATCTTTATCTGAAACAAACGCTAACTTGCTTCCATCAGGTGAGAAAGAAGGAGAAGCCTGCGTTGCATGAGGAGCGGTAAATAATTGAATAGGCTTTCCAACAAGCATCCCATCATCATTCATCTTTTGCATAAACAAATCCGGCCTACCCGCTGCATCACTGATAAATGCTAACTTATCATATTGTAGTGAAAATGCTGGCAACAGCTGATTTCCTCGCAAAGATAACAAAGGTATTTTAGCTACTGCCTTCTCTATCGGACATTCATATAGCTTGGCTTGACCATTTTTATACGATACATAAAGTAGTTTTTTATGATTGTCTCTTATTACGAACAAAGGATGGACGTTGTAATGATTATCAAATGTGATCTGTTTGGCATTGGCTCCATCATAATCACACAGCCACACCTCTGATAGCCATTTAGGACCGGTGTGAGACGGATTGGGGACTCGCACTGTATATAGGATGCGCTTAGTTGCCGTGCCTAACTTACCAAAATAAATTTGTAAAAGAGAATCACAAAGCTGATGTATTTGTTTTCTATCTAAAGAAAGATCTCCTGTTAATTTGATAGAATCAAAAGAACGCAATTGCCCTGTCTCTGGCTGAAATACAAGACATTGCAGCTGCTGTTTTTTAACCGCAGCCTTTATCACAAAAAAATATTTGCTCCTTGCAAATACTTTTTCATTTAGTCCTACTGCTGGGTCAAGATGAGCTAACAAAACATCTTTTTCTTGATCTTTTGGAAGAGTTTTAGTGACGCCGTTATGGTTTAAATCAAACTGCATCACTGATTCTATCTGTTGCAAGTAGGAAGATGAAAAACTTGCTCCTTGATTATAAATTTGTCCAAAATAAATAGCAGACAACGCATTTTGCGTTGAAAGAGATATTTCAAGTGTATCTTTTTCTGCTGCCAAATAAATAGGCATGAAAAGAAATATTAAAGTAGCAAAGATTTTACGCATTAACTTACTCATTTTTAAACAGTATAATAATCTGTTTGCGATTTTCTTTCGAACAAAACTCCTCAAACCAAGGAAATTCCAGTGTAGGCAACATCCGTTTTAAATAGGCTTCATTGCCTTTGCTTTTACTAGATAATATTTCCATGTCACTAATAGATCCATTTTTATTTATTACAAGACGCATCTTTATCTGCCCAAATTCTGGTAAACGTAGTAGCATTTGCATCTCATATATCAGTCTTTCATAATAATTTACGTTTTCTTCTTTAATCTCATCCAAAGAATAATCAATGGATAGATTAACTTTCTTGGGGATCTGAATATCTGCTTTGGGAGCGTCTTTTATGGCTGCTGCAGGTTGATTCAGCGTTACGTTTAATTGTTCTAAAAGTTCTCTTTTTAAACTTCTACTCACTCTTTTTTTATTCACCGTAGTAACTGTCTTATTTACTAGGTTTTTAGGAGTTGCTACTTTTGTCTTTTGCACAGGTGGTGGTGTTTTAGATTTTTGCTTTGAAGGAACACTAGCTACAATGGGACGCCAGTGTTTATGGCGCACTTCAATCTTCGTTTCTTTAATAGGTTTTGAAAAAGTCTTGGGCCAGAATAGTACAAGCGCAACCAAACAATGAACAAGCAATACTTTGAGAAAAGTTTTGCCTTTTTTTAGGTAAAATAGATCATCACTCTCATTCATTTGCCTTGGCCTTGTAAGATCACATCCATCTTCTCAAATCCTGCAACCTCAAAAGCATTTTTCACTTTTTGATACATTCCGAAATGTGCCTCGCTATCATGAAACAGTTGTGGAACCTCATTAGCAAAGAGTTTCCTTCTTTGCCTTAGCTGAAATAGTAACTCATCTAAAGTAACACACTGCTTATTCAACCATATAGAATTGTCTTTACGGACATACACTGCTAAGCTACTTTTATTTGAGATCTCTTTTTCACTGTTAACGGATGAAGGCGCTAAATCGACATGATCTACCTCCAAAAGTGGGGCAACTAAGATAAACGCAATTAACACCACAAACACAACATCGATCAACGGTGTCAAATCGATCAAACTATCATCATCTGATCGAATGCGAAAAGTCCTTTTCTTTCTCATTTCATGACCTTTTCAACATTTCGATATTGCATCTCTATCCGATTGATTAGGCTGTGGGCAAAATGATCCATTTCTTCTGTTGCGTCATATGTCGCATTTTTTAAATAGTGATATCCAATTAAAGAGGGTATTGCCACTATTAACCCGACTACAGTAGTACCCAAAGCCATCGCCAACCCACCTAAAATTGCTGTATTGCCACTAGAAAGCGAATGCGTTTGCAGATTAGAAAAAGTGGTTAATATCCCCCATACCGTACCTAATAAACCAAAAAAAGGGGCTAGTTTTGATGTCATAGATAGAATAAAAAGATTTTTGCCCAGTTTCTTCGTTTGTAAGGCAATTACACTTTGCAAATAAGAGCCTATCATTTCTATGTCTGCTGTTGCAAGATAGACCTCTGATTTCTCATGCTCTTTCATAAAAAAGGTATTTTTCTTTAGCACATCTATTGCTTGTTGTTTTAACTCTCGGTAAATCACTAAATAAGGATGGGTAGAGTAAAAATGTCCAGGCAAGGTCATGCCTAATGTATTTTCTTTATGCTTATCAAACACAGAAGAGATTTGATGATTAATACGATTTAATTTTCGAAATAATCTCCATCTACTAATGATTAATACCCATGAGACAATGGATAAAAAATACAATACCCAAAATATCATCTTCCCAAAAAAATCAGATTGCACATAAGCAGAAAAAAATGCGGATGTCGCTAAGATGTGATACATTTTATACCTCTAGTTTGGAACTGTTTATAATCTTTTTATTAGCAAATAGCAAGTAAATGCTATTGATTTTATTTCACTTTTGTAAAAAGCAATTACCTTTTATTTTTTCTGCTTTTATCTTACTCTTTTTCTAATAAATAAGGATATGACTATGGACTTATTTGACTCCCATGCCCATTTAACCTATTCTCCATTGTGGGAAGACGTCGATCAGGTTATTCAAAGAGCACAAAACGCAGGTGTAAAATATATAGCAAATATCAACACTACTCCCGAAGAGCTAGAAAAAGGGTTAAAGCTGAAACAAAAATATCCTTTCGTTTTTAATGTAGGAGCAACTACTCCACACGACGTAGAAAAATGGGGAAAAATCCATTTTAACTCTTTTGAAACCTATGCTAAAAACCATCAGATAGAAGCTATTGGTGAAACCGGATTAGATTACTATTATTATGATGCATCTAAAGAAACACAAAAATTTTTTTTAGCTAAATATTTCAACTTAGGTTTAGAAACCAACCTTCCAATTGTCATTCATTGTCGTGATGCTTTTGATGATTTATTCGATATCGCAGATAAAGAATTTACAAACAACAATAAATGGGGCTCTGCTGTTTTACATTGTTTCACCGGAACTCCTCATGATGTTAAAGAAGCCGTTAAAAGAAATTGGATGGTCTCTATTAGTGGAATTATTACCTTTAAAAAAAGCGATGCTTTAAGAGAAGTTCTCAAAACAATTCCTCTAAAAAATCTTCTGATTGAAACAGATTCCCCTTATTTGGCTCCTCAAAGCAAAAGGGGGGAAATAAATGAACCCTCTTATCTCGGTGAGACCCTGCAACATATCGCAGAAGTGCTTGCGCTCAATCCTTCAGATTTAGCTTATACTTTATTTGAAAATACCAAACGCTTTTATCGCACTACCTAATCTGTTGACCGTGCTCATAAGAAGAAATCACTACTTCACCATTTTTCTCGTAGCGTTTCTTTTCACCATGCAGCTCATCATTTTCAAAGTATTGTACAAGTAAGGGCGAACCGTCTTCATAGTATTTAGACATTCTTCCATGACGTAACCCTTGCTTATATTCTCCTTCAAAAATCACGTTTCCATTTTCATGCCAATAAGTACTCAAGCCATCTAGTTTTCCTTCTTGATAACAACAAACTGAAGCCACTTTGCCTGAAGGGAAATAGGTTTTTTCCTCTCCTTGCTTTTCTCCCTTAACAAATGTGTTTTGTCTAAACAATTTGCCATTAGGAAAATACTGCTCAGCCGGACCGTGTTTAATATCATCTTGAAAGGTAAAATATGCGCTTAATTTACCTTTTGGAGAATATAACTTGACCAAACCATTGCGTTTACCATTGGAAAAACTAGATTCAGCAATTAATTGGCTTTCTTCATTATACTCTTTGACCTCACCAACAATTTGATTGGCTGCGTAGGTCGATTCAACTAACAGACGTTTTTCTTCTGAATCCACTAAATAAATTTTATGAGGCCCTTCTTTTAAATTATCTACATATGTGGTAATGACTTCTCTATGATCAGGAGTGCGTTGCAAATATTCTCCATTAAGCTTTCCATTCTCGTAGTTAGCTTGCTCTAAAATATCTCCTTCTTTGCTCCACAATGTTTTCTGGCCATGCAAAGCCCCGTGTTCGTAACAAACCATAGCTTCTTTAGCTCCGTCATCATAAAACGTTTTTTGCTCTTTATGAAGGTTGCCCTTTTCATCATAAAAAATAAGCTTGGCAAGTTGTGGTTCATTTTGTCCTTCTTTAAGAGGAAAATACTCTCTATGTTCTCCTATAGGCAGGCCTTTAGCAAATTTTTGCACAAAATGTATCGATCCATCTTGATAATAGCTGATCATTTCACCATCTAAGAAGTCTTCTTTAAAGAAAGCTTGTTTAGCTAGTTGCCCATCTGCAAAATACCACTCCTGCTTCCCTTCTCTCATTCCTTCTTGGTAATGGAACTGTTGTTGAACTTGGCCTTTTTCATACCATTGGGTAAGCTCGCCATGTAATTTGTTGGCTTTATAAAAGGCTTCAAATTTCTTTTCTCCAGAAGCAAAAAATTCTCTATGAAATCCTTCTTTTGCACCTTTTACAAAATCTATTTCAATCTTAGGCTGTCCATTCTCATACCATTCTGTATATCGTTCATGGGGCAGCCCTGTTAAATAAGAAGCTTCTAATTTTGGTTTTCCATTGTCAAACCACTCGTAAGACTTACCATCTAGTTTTCCTTGATTAAACTGTACTTTTTTGGCTAATAGACCGTTGGCATGCCATTGTTGATATAATCCGTGCTTGTCCTGGTCTTTGTAAAAAGCTTCGATCTTTATTTGACCATTATCAAAATATTCTCTTTGTTGACCGTCAAATTCTCCTGCAAGATAATTGTATTCATATTCAATCTGTCCATTTTCATACCACTGTTTAAACGGGCCTTCCAATTTGTTATTTTTAAAAGAATATTTTTTCTTTGAATTGCCGTTTTCATACAACTCTACAATTGGTTTGGTTAAATTCCCTTTTTTATCAAAATATGAATCCAATGCTAATGCGCCTGATTCATATTTCCTCCAATGTCTACCCACTGGAAAGCCCTGTACAAATTGTCCTGAAGCAATGAGCTGGCCTTTAGATGAAAAAACTTCTTCTTTTCCTGTCTTTTTGCCGTTTTTATACATAACTTTATAACTTTCTTGCCCACCAGAATAATATTTAGTATGCATACCTGTTGGTTCGCCATCTAGAAAGTTTAGTACTTCAATTATTGAATGATTCTCGTCGTATACAACTAAAGCAGGCGTTTGTTTTTGCCCATGCAACTTGCCATAAGCAAAAAGCTTTTCCGATTTTATTGAACCATTTTGATACCACTCTACCACCTTGCCATGGATTTTACCTTGCTTATAGGGAATAACCATTGATTTCTTGGCATCAGGATAATAATAGAAATATTCCCCAGATAACACTCCTCGTTCATAGTTCCCTTCTTCTTTAATTGTTCCATCTTCATAAAAAGATTGGCATGCTCCGTCCAGCTGTCCTTTATCGTAGGATACAATCGTCTGCACTTGCTTGTTTTTGAAAAAAGTTTTTGCCTCATTTTGTAAAAGCCCCTCTTCAAAAAACCTTAACTGCTTGACTTCTCCTTCTTCATATAGCTCTACACAAAAGCCATGAGGAACATATTCTGAATTCCATACTTTATATACAGGACTATCAACGCCTACTTGCGTTAGATCTACTTCTTCTAAGATTTTCCCCGATTCATAGAATTTAACCTGTTTAACAGGAATTTCTTTTCCTTCTTTTGATGGTTCATAAAACAAAACTGTCTCCGGAGCTTTGCTATCAAAATATTTCACGATATGGGCTCTCCAATTCGGCTCTTTGGATCTCAGAGCAAAAGTTGGATTGGCAGCTATTGGTTGAAAACATATGTTGATTGCTACAACAAGAATTAAAAGAAATTTTTTCATCTGATATACCTTTACTAAAGACTTTTCTAGAGGTTAAAAAAAAACCAACTTTTCGACAAGAACAGCTTATCGCTTATAAGTTTTTCACTACAATTTTATGCCTTTTTTCTCCTTTTTTGTCTGAAGATAGATAAATATTCTCTTCAGCATCAATATAACCGGAGGAAGAAAATAAAAATTTTATTGTCTGATTTACCAATTTTTCATCTTTAAAAAGGTATAATGAGGAGAATTTATATACTTTATTTAACGCCCCTTTCAGAGTATATTCCGGTTCATCAGTTATAAAAAACCCCTTCATATCTCCTAAATGATCTGCATCTGGTTCTATGCAAAAAGTCACATCAATCTGATTTGAAAAAGCTATTTCCTTTGCAAATTGCAAAGCCGCTTCTACCTGGCTAATATGAGATTTAAAACGATGGTTCTTAATATTTTTTGCAAAGTGCATACCCAACCCCCCACCAATCAAAGCTATGATAGCGATGACAACAACGATTTCAACTAAAGAAAAATAACGTTTATTCATCTACTGTAGAAGTTTGAGCTTGTATGTTTTCTTTCTTTTTTGCTTTCTCGTTTTCTAAGGCTTTATTTAATCGCTTTGAGAAGACAATGAATCCTTTACCGTGATTCGTTTCTTTGATTTCTATACGTCCGCCCCAACCATCTTTCAAAAGATCTTCGGCACATTTCTTAGCTAATGGTGACTCATTAAGTAAAGTTTCGTAGTTTTCTACTACATCGTGGGCTGTAAGACCCTTTTCCGCCATGGCCATTTCTAAAATATCTTCTATTTGATGAACGGCTTGCTCTGTAGCAAACTTTTTGGCCTTTTCCATGCTCTTTTTAACATTGACTCCTACAACGCTTCCTATAAGTCCAATGATAAAAATGACCACCATGATTTCGATAAGAGTAATTGCTCGTTTAATTTTTAACATACTTAACCTCATTTTTATTCTGATAAAAAGGCTCCAACATCAACCAAAGGAAGCAGGACCGATAATATCACTAAACCGATTATTCCCCCTAAAAATAATAAAAGAATCGGCTGCAAAAGAGATGTTAATTTCAATAAATTCCTATCTACTTCATCCTGATAGAAATCTACGACATGCTCAAGCATGCTAGGCATATCCCCGCTTTCTTCTGCTACGGAAACCATCTTTGCTACAAGAGAAGGAAAGACAGTGCTGTTTTGCAATAAGTCACTCAATCGTTCCCCCTGAATAATAAAGGGATGGATTTTTTCTATTTCTGCTTCTAAAACCGGGTGTTTCATCATTTGTTTGGCAAGTTTGATCGCTTCTACATAATCGATGCCTCTTCGCATTAGCACGCTTAATGCTCGGCAGAATCGAACAATAGATACTTTAATAAATAAGGGCTTTAAAAGCGGTATTCGTATCAAATTTTTTTGGAAAAAATGCTTTACCTTTCGATTATAAGTAGCCGATATCGCAAATCCAATCAATAATATTAAAAAATACACTACCCCGGCTTTATGATTTTGGAAAAATTGGGAACACCCCAATACCGTCTTGGTAATGGGATGTAAATTTTTCCCTTCAAATAACTCGTTCAATGAAGGAATAACAAAAATAAACAAGGATAAAATAACACAAAAAGCAAATGTTAAAATAAATGCAGGATAAATCAGCGCTCCAATCACTTGTTTTCGTAGCTTTTCTTGCTTTTCTAATAATGCAGTTAGGTCTTCAAGCGTCTTTTGTAAGGTTCCTGCTTGTTCCGCATTCTTAATCATTGAAATATAAAGGATATCAAAACTATTTGGAAACTCTTCTAGGGCTCTAGAAAAATTCCTTCCTTGTTTTACTTTTTCTTTTAAATCAAAAAGTAAATATCTCAACCGATCTTGTTTATACTTATCTTCTAGGGTTTCCAATGCATCGTAAAGTGAAATGCCCGCTTTCAATAGTTTTGATAATTCTCTAGTAAATGCCAATCTTTGAGTTTTGTTCATCGCCTTAATTTTAGGCGAAACACTTTTGTAGGATAATAGCGTTAGTCCTTTTTTCTTGAGCAAGGCTTTTAATTCATTTTCCGTTGACGCAAAGATCTCTCCTTGCGTTAGTTCACCGTTGTATGCCACACTTTTGAATTTATAATATGCCATGTTAACTGATTGTCCTAGTTACTCTGAACAGCTCTTCTATTGAGGTGATCCCCCGTTCAACAAGTTTTTGACCATAAGAAAACAGGTCTTTCATCCCCTGCTCTTTGGCAATTCTTTTAATCTCATTGCTGTCGTTATTCACAACAATTTGATGTTTTATCTGAGGTGAAATATTCAATATTTCATAAAGGCCTTGCCTGCCCTTATATCCCGTCCCAAAACAATGTTCACATCCTCTGCCCCGATATAAAGTTTCCAGTTGGAAATGGTTTTTCATTCTTTTCTTTTCTTCCGCCTTAGGGGCATATGCATATTTACATTTTGGACAAATCTTTCTCACTAACCGCTGGGCAATAATGCCAACTACAGTAGATGAAAGTAAATATGGTTCTACTCCCATATCCACTAACCGTGTTAATGCGGAAGGAGCATCATTAGTATGCAATGTACTCATTACTAAATGCCCTGTGAGTGATGCTTGGATAGCTATAGTCGCTGTTTCAGCATCTCGAATCTCTCCTATCATTATCACATCGGGATCCTGACGGAGAATATGCCGCAATCCTTTAGCAAAAGTCAGTTGAATCGTTGGATTCACAGCAATTTGCGAAATGTTAGATAGCTTATATTCTACCGGATCTTCGATAGTCATGATATTCATTTCATTACTGTTCAGATGAGTCAATGCGCTATATAATGTAGTTGTTTTTCCACTGCCTGTTGGTCCCGTTACTAAAATGATGCCCTCGGGAAATTGTGTTAGATCTTTCATCGTTTTTAATAAATCGGCAGGTAGCCCTAATGCATCCAATCCTAATACGAGATTGCCCCGATCTAAAATCCTTAAAACGATGCGCTCACCATAAATCACGGGTATTGAACTAATTCTAAAATCGATCTCTTTTTTTCCTATTTTTAATTTAATCCTTCCATCTTGTGGAAGTCGTTTTTCTGCGATGTCTAAGTGGGCCATTACTTTCAATCGAGCTGAAATTTGCATATGATAGTCAATAGGAGGAGTATATCGATCTAGTAGTACTCCATCAATGCGATATCGAATTAAAATATTGTTTTCTTTTGGTTCAAAATGAATATCAGAAGCCCCTTGTTGCACCGCTTCTAAAATAATTTTATTCAACAACTGCACTACAGGATCTTGATGATCTTCATCCAATAAATCATAGTCTTCTACCCCTTGCTGTTTGATATCCACTTGAACAGGCTGTTTTTTTTCTAACGACTGTTCTTTCTTTTTGCTGTAACAAATATTAATTGCCGCTTGTAAAAGTTCTGAAGGAATAGTAAAGCTTACTACTGGTTTATTTAATAATAACCCAACTTCTTGCACGGCATCGCTATCAATTGTGTTTGTTACAGCTACAAAAGCTTCCTTTTCATCTTCCTGCAACAATAATATCTGAAATTCTTTGACGAAGGCATAGGGCAGCTTTCCCACTTTATCTTTAATGAAAGCAAAATGAGAGATATCACTTAGTTTTGCATAAGCTGTACTATCAACGTTCATCAAAAAGAACCTTCATCGTTTGAGCGAATGCTCTTCGTTTTTGTTCTTGCTTAGCCTTTTCTATCTTAGTTATAAACTCAGGAATATCACCTGGTCGTTTTTCAAGTTCCTTTTGTCTGATTTTTTGAAGATCCATGACGCTATCTTTTATGATTTTTGGCGTGATGAAAATAAACATCTCTGTAGAATTTTCAGATTGCTTTGTAGTTCCAAACAGCTTCCCTATACCAGGAATATCACCTAAAAATGGGATCTTTTCTCTCGAAGCTTCATCTGATAATCGTCGAAGACCACCCAAAATAATCGTTTCCCCATCTGCTACCCTTACCTCATTGATTATATGACGACGAGTAACCGGAGGTCTTTCATTATCTAATGAATGTGGCGTATCAAAGGTGATATCTGCCTGCAAAGTAATATGACCTTTAGCTTCTTCTTCATTGTCATCTGGAGGATGAATTGTAGGAGTTAATATAATGTTTATACCGTACTGTGCCCGAGTAAAGGATTTCTCAATCCTATTTCCGGACTCAGAAGCCACAGCTCCATTATTAATAGACACTTCATCCACAATGGAAATGGTCGCGGGAGTTTGGTTAATTGCTAACACAGAAGGGTTGGCATTAATACGCAAGTCCTCCTGCCCCATTAAGAAACTCATAGCAAAATCAAAACTAGGCAATTTTCCTTTAGATCGACTAATGATAAAATCTAATACTCCTTGCTTACCTGTTCCTTTTTGAGCATCAAAATCAAAAGCTGTCTGCTTTTGATTTTTTGAGCCATTGCCAATTTTCAGCAAATTAATCCCCATCTGCTGACGATCGATTAGCTTTTTCTCTACCAATAGCACATCTATTTGGGCCATCTGTTTGGGAATATCTAATTTTTTTAATAAATTTTTTATTTTTGGCAGATCTTCTTTTCTTACTACCATTAGTATTGAACCCGTTTTACCATCAACAATGAAATTGCCGTGTGATTTTTTCTCAGCATTCTGTGCTGCGGTAAATGACCCCGGCTCCACCTTTGGTGGATTAACTGGTAAATTTATACGGTTGGAAGAAGCGGGGTCTTTGGTATTTATATTCTGAGTTATATTTTCTTGAATCCCTACCGATTTTTTCTCTTGCGGCAAAGAACTATGAGATAACGAGTGATATACTTGATTTAATACAGATGCAATATCTTCAGGATTAGTATGTTTACATGTGTACCAAAAAATAACTTTTTCTCCCGGTTCATCCACCTGCATTTCCAAATCTTCTATGATTTTTCTTGATCGATTAATCAAATAGTCCGAACCAATTAATACGAGTTGGTTGGTTTGTGACAGCGGAAATATTTGCAACTCGTCTGACATTGATGAATATATAGGTGGTCTACCTCTATGAGATCCTTCTTGGAAAAAACTGCGCAATATTTGTTCCGCTTCTTTAATCTGTAGCTTCTTTAAAGACAATGTAGCCATGGATTTATCTGAATCTTTATCCCATACTGCTTCATAAAGCTGGATTAAACGGATAATATTTTCTTTTGTTCCAATCAAAATGATTTTTCCAGCCATGCTTTGAATAGTCGTTTGCTTAGGATCAGAAAAGCGTTGGAAAAAATTTTCAGCAGACTTTACTTTCTCTTCAGGCACATTAAACACATGAAAAACGCAAGACGAGTCTTTTATATGATTCAAATCACCCATATTGTGGGTAACCGCCTCAACAAAACTAGGATCATGTTTTAAAATGTATAGCTGTCTTAAATAGGGATTGATTTGTTTAACACCTATACCATTATGAATCAAAATCATTGTGATCATCTCATCCCAACTTTCTTGTGGTATTGCTATAGTTGAGTAAAGATTGATCTTCATTGATCCAATCTCATAAGGAATCACGTATAAGTATTGAGTAGAGCCATACTCCATGACTAAAGAAGATAATGTTGTTTCTCCCTGATCCCAATAAGCGTAATCTTCTTTAATCTGCGATTCGTCGGATGAAGCCTTTTTTTTCCACTCTATTTGCTCTTCATGGAGTTGTTTTTTTAGCTGATTAATCTCACCTAATAAAACTTTAAACTCATCATCAGAAGCGTTACGCTCTAACATTTCCTTGGCTATATCATATTTTTTTTCTATCTCTTCTCGTAGATTGCCCATCTCTTGGTTTGCATCGGCAGCTTCTAGCTGTAAAAAACTATCATCATCTTCCACAGCAGCTTCCGCTAGCAATAACAAAGGAGCCAGGCAAAATAATATTATTATTTTTCTTATCATACTCCTGCTCCGAAGAATGAATTTTTTATAAAAAAAACACTTTTTTTATTTTGATTGATGTTTCTATGCTGGGAACTTACAGGCTGCAAGGGAACCTCAAAATCTTGTACATAAAGATGTGAATTATCAAATACCTTACCCTTTAAAAACTTTTTATTGCCCTTGCTAAGGATCTCATCAAAAAAAATTACTTCACCAACGGCATTCACCTTTTTCAAATTTTTAGCTAAATAATCTTCTTTTACTGACAGCCATCTTCCATGTGAAAAAGCAAACCAACTCTTCGGCCGAACTACCAACCGCTGCTGTTTGATCTTTACACTGGCATAATGTAAAGTACGATATACCCCTGAATTAATAATTGTTTCTGGTTTATTGCCATTCGGGCTCACATTCTTATTAGAAATTGTATGCAGTATAGTTGCATGAGATTTTTCAGAGTCCCATATCTTTATTGTTAATGTGTTGGGGGTGATATTAATTATTTTTAACAATGGTAGGTTCTGTGCATCACAATTATTGCTAACAAGACTCCAACCGCCTCTGTCCCAATACAACAAGGCATTCCGTTGAATCAATTGCTTTTTGCCTTTAAGCGACACACTAGCCCAAGAGCTGTTTTTCAAGCATTTAAGGCTTTTATCCTGTCCCAAAAATATAAAATCATGAAGCCACTGCTGCGCCATTGAAGAATCGATCTTTTTAGCAACAAGAGAAATAGTAAAAAATTTTTTGTATTCACCTAATGTTAGTTGAAGTTGCGCTTGAGCTGGGGTAAGAGACAAACATTTTAGTACACACTTAGATCTTTTTGGAGCTAAACGGTAACTGTCCGTTTCATCCATTTTTAAATAAACAGATTTTTTTAAATTTAAAATGGCTGTTTTGCCCTTCTTTTTTTCCTGTATCACAATCTCTTTATCTGATCTAGATGAGTCAGGCCTGGGTTCGTAATAATAAAATAAAAAGCTGTCTTCTAAGTTGCCCAAGGGAACATTAATGGTGGCTTCTTCTTTCCAAAAATTTGAAAGTTCTACTTCTTTTCCTTCTTTCATTGTCATTTGCATTTTAGGGATCTCAATAGTGTCTGAAATGGTTTTGTCATTAACAGATCCGTAAATAAATGGACACGTAACAGCACTTTGAACTAGAATAATCCATAAAAAGAATTTATTAGGATTTTTTAAAGATTGTATTAATTCTTCTATTTTCATTTTAAAACTGTTACAAAAATTGGAATTTGATATTAAACGATTGAAGAAAAAATTCAAAGTTGAAAAAATCTCAAAAGATTGCAAAAAATTTGTATAAAGATTAAATATATTAAAAAGAAGAGATCAACTCTGCAGCGTTAATTAGAGTAGTCTCAAAATAAACTATATGAAAAAAGGGTCTCCGATGGATAAATTTAAAGAGGGTGTCTCTGTAAAAGAACTAGAAAATTTCGCCCGTCGTTATATGACGGAAGGTTTTTTAATCCTATCAATTGTTATTGCTACATTATCAAGTGTGTTCGATTTCTTTACCGGTCCGGGATGGAGTGTATTTTTTGCTGGCATAGGTATTATTGTTAGCACAGCTTTCCCCGCACAAATACATAAGTTAATCAAACCGCTCAGTCAGTTTTTAAAAAAACAAGAAAAAACGGTTCAGATCATCGTAGGTATTGTTAGATTGATTTTTGCAATCTTTATTCCTTTTCTTCTGTTTGCTGAAGCAGGTTTATTAGCAGGTCTTGTATACCATCGTACACCTCATGATGCTTGCTGTGAAAAAAAAGATGAGAATAAGCAAGACGAACATCATGACCATAATGATGAAGAGCATCCTTAATTAGGACTCTATATTCATTGTAACAAATTGTTTTAAGCTGCTGCTTTGCTCTGTTCCTAGCTTGTCTAAGATGTTTTTTATTGGATGTGTAGCTTCAACCGATGTTGTTTCCAATGTTTTCTTCACCGCACTAAAGCTTTGTTTTGCCTTGCTAGGATTTCCTAGTTTTTTCTCTAAAACAGCTATACGTAATAGATTATATATGTTTAATAGAGCGTTCTCTTTTTTCAAACTCGTTTGCAGTGAATAGGCACCTGCTAACGCTTCTTTATAACGATGCTGTAAAATCTGGATAGTTCCTTGAGAAAAACGGGTATAGGGATCGTCATTAGACAAAACTAGATTCTTTTGGCAAAAGTCTATTGCTTTTTTGTTCTCTCCGCTTTCAATTAGTTGGTGCATAATCTGTGTAGAATAATAGGGAACTAACGTTTTTTGTTGGCTGACCAATTCTAGAAACGCATCACGGTTTACTAGCTGATTTTGGGTCCAGCGCTTATATAACTCATTCGCGGTTAAAAACACATTGTCTTTAGAAGAATATTGCTTTGCGCTAATGCCGTAAGCATACAACCCTATACACAAAACTAAGCCCACAACAACAAAAATAATATTTCTTTTGTGTTTTTCCCATAATGTCACAAAATTTTGATTATCCATACCTTTCCTCAGTGTTTTTTACAAAATTGTATCATTGCTTTACCAACTGATAGACCTGCTCCATATCAGTTAGCATCTTGTCATAGGTAAAGTGCTTCAATACTAATTCTCTGGCTCCTTTTCCAAGACGCTGTCGTAATGAATCATTTTCCTTTAATTTAATTACCGCCTCAACTACTTGATCCGGTGCGTGTTTATCAACTTGAATTCCGGAGATATTATTTAAACAGACTTCTTTTAACCCACCAGTTCGAGTGGTTATAAGTGGTTTTTTTAAAAATGCAGCTTGTAAACTTGCTTGCGATACCCCTTCATTGGCTGTGCTTAATAAAACAAAAACATCTAATGCATTAATCGCATCAAAAGGCTCATCTAAATGTCCTGTAAAAATTATTGTGTCTTCAAGTCCCATATCTTTTGCCATCCGTATATAAGTGTCGCTATGCCCTCCACCAATGATTACCCACTTGATATCTTTAAATGCCTTTAATCTTAATGCTGCTTCCATAAATTCTTTAATCCCCTTCCATGAACGCATGAAACATACCATCCCTACTAAAAAATCTGTCTCTGAAATACCTATTTTTTCTCGAAAACTTTTTGTTTTACGTGGATTATAATCAATTTTAATAGGATTTACTCCTGTAGGAATTGATAAACAACGCTCCAGATTTTTTCCAGACTGTCTGGCAATTACAGACGCAATCGCTTTACATGTCGTAACTACAAAGTCTGCTAAGTGATGATATAGAATGCGACTGTTCCATCCTTTTTTTATCGCAGTTGACAAATGTCTTGTTCTGATTACTGCTCTACGCAACAATTTTCCTACAATACCACCAAGCCAGGCGTCCAATGAAGAATGGGTGTTAATAATTTCTATATCATGTCGATAAATAAGCCACACCAACCTAAAAAAAGAAATTAGCCACCATTTCTTTGTAAAATGCACACCATAAGCGATAAACCCTTCTTGTCTTGCTTTCATTAGTAATTTACCAGATGGTTCTATAGCAAAAAAGATTTTGTGACCTTTTTCTCGCATGCCAATGGCTTCGCTTAGTATCCTGATTTCCTGACCGCCCCAACCATGTGAGGCTTCTAAATGCATTATTTTCATTCAAGATGTTCCGTTTACTTGCCCAATGATTTTACGATGCCCGGAAGAAAAGGGCAATTTTTTAAATTTTTTTTCATCCACCCATTCATACTTTTCAAACCCTATGGGCGAAGAAATTTCAATTAAGTAAGGAAACAATATCGCTTTGTACTTAGTAAAGGTATGGAGCTGCTGTTTTAATGGTCGAATAGTTGAAGATACTTTTTTTTGAGAAAGTATATGCTTGAGCTCACCATCTATACTATCAGGATCTTTAACATCAATGTACATAAATTCATATAGCCCTGACATTACTTTTTGTTGTTCTACACGATGAATCAAATATTTGCTTTTATACTTAAATAAAAAGACACCTCGATAAATAGTTTTGATTGAAGCCGCTTTCTTTTTTTGAGGAAAATCCTTTTGCCTTCTCAACTTATGTGCTTTGCAAGACCGTCTTAATGGACATTGCCTACATTGTGGGTTTTTCTTACATACTAACGCCCCCAATTCGATTAAGGCTTCTGAAAAAACCCAGGCTTTCTCTTCAGGCAAATGATCATATACAAGTTGATATATTTGACTTTTTGTTTTTGATCCTTCAACCGGGCTCTCAATAGCAAAATATCGTGTAATCACACGCGTGACATTTCCATCAATAGCCGGTATTTTTTGATGATAGCCAAATCCTAAAACAGCTCCAATAGTATAGGGACCAAACCCTTTGATAGTTTTTAACTCTTCATAACCCTGGGGAATAATGCCGTTATATTTCTTAACAATATGTTTAGCAGCTAAATGTAAGTTTCTAGCGCGACAATAATAACCTAATCCTTCCCAGCTTTTCATCACTTCTAGTTCACTGGCTTCAGCCAACGAAAAAATTGAGGGATATCGCTTTATCCATTTCTCATAATAGGGAATAACTGTAGCAGCTTGAGTCTGCTGCAACATCACTTCAGAAATCCATATCTGATATACCGTTGGCTTGTTTCTCCACGGTAGAGGTCTTTTATTTTTTTGAAACCATTCGATAAGAAGATTAGAATCAATTTTCACTAGGAATGTCAATGCTATAGGGTAGTTTTGCTTCCCAAAGATTATAGCACTTTTCGAAAATCTCGTCTTTTAATTTGTTTAATGACCGCGGATCTCCAAAAGAATAATAATATAGGTCTCTTTGTAGCTCTTGTTTTTCTTGAGGCCAACTCTCTAAATATGTCTGTAAATCCTGAATGGCCTGTTCGCTATTCATATCAAAATTTATACCGCATTGATGGAGCCGCTTTGATGGATGATTTGCGTCTAAGCCAATGGTATCGATAAAAAACATCGGTCTTCGATAAAAGATAAAATCATATCCAATAGAAGAAAAGTCTCCTATAAATCCATCTACCTTTTCCAGCACCGGAAAAACCAGCGGATAATCTTCTAAAAATAGCACGTGATCGAGTTTTCTAGCTTCCTGGGTCTCTTGATAATACTTGGCTGGGTTTTCATTCTCAATTCTGCTATGTGGTTTGATGAGAATGTTATAGTTCGATAGTTGTTTCCTGGTATAAACCATCTTTAAAAATTGATAAAAAGAAGTAGGAGATTCTGTATCACTCCAGGTTGGCGCATAGAGCAGTGTTTTTTTCTGTGAATCTATTTTTGAAAATATTTCCTTATTAACTAACTCATCATAAAATACTTTATGAGTCCTATAAAACTCATATCTTAGATTACCAATAAAGAGGTATTCTTCGTTTTCTTTATCCCATGTATTCTGGTTGATAAACCTTTGTTTCATATGATTGCCATAAAACAGCACGAGATCAAATTCTTTTAAAAACTTTTGGTGATCAAACAAATACCCCTTATCCGAATTGCCATGAGGAAAGTGTACGTAAACCAGCTTTTTATTTAATAAATGAGAAAATAAATGAAAAACGGGTTGAACACTTGAAATGAAAAATAAAACATTATAATCCCGAACGATCTTTTCATATGATAATGAACTATTCTCAATAAATATTGATTTACACCAGGGGTAATAATGCTTTGCAGCGATAAATTCGTTTTCATTAATAATTATTAGAGGAATATCCAGTATGCAGGCTAAGACTGCTGAATGATCTAAAAAAATATTTCTAGCAAAAGAGTTTAATATTGCGGTCTGCAAGGGTTTCATATTTCTACCGATCCTGTTCTCGGTAACGGAGGAAGAATAAATACCATAGTTAATTCATTAAGATTATCCACTACAGCATCCGCTTCGATATCATAAGCATAAGCCGTTTCTGTTAATTTTTCAATGTCTGAGACAATACCTACCTTTAATCCTCTGGGAAAAATGCCATCTAATCCTGAAGTAATCAATAGATCACCCTTTTTAATTAAAGGCATTGGCTCTGCATAATCTTCTGAATGGGTATCCAGATGTCCAGAATATAAGTTTCTGCTAGAGCCTTCTTCATCCTCGTAACAATAGTTAAATCCCTTTCCCTTCAATTTTTGTCCTAAAGAACGCCAAAGAGGCTTGCCAGCTCCACATATTTCGCCTTTTGCCAAATACCATTCATCACTAGATTCTTTCAATCTACTTCTCAGGTTTTTGAGCTGATCAAGCAAAAGTTTTTTTTCTTCTTTAGATGTAAAAATATCTTCTCTATCAAACAACCTAGATTCTAAAGATTTTATTAGTCTTGTTACTTCTCTATTTTGTTTTTTTCCACGAACAACTCGCACAGCAATATTTAATGCTTCATCGGTTATTAATCGCACCTTAGAAGTTGTTGCTCCAACATAATCTACTAATCCAATAAGATTATCCCCAATGATCACCGGACTATTTTTGGCTATGATCTCTCTTCCCAACGATTCATTATGTTTACGGCCTACATTCACCCACACACAACTGCTCCAAGAGGACGGGTCTCTATATAATACTTTTCCTGGAAGAGATTGTAATTCTGTTTCTAATATTAAACGCATTTCTTCAGCACGCCGACGAAAAAAGTCATTCCAAAAGACTTCTTTACCATTTGAAGATTCACAAATCTTATGGAAATTATCGATTTGCTCTTGAACTCTCTCTTCAAATTGAAGCCATTCATAGACTCCTTCAATCTGTTCATTCAATAGCCTATTTTCTAGCTTTAGTTGATGAATAACGTCACTATTTTTTCTATCCATTGACACAGGACTGGCAATGAGAAAATCTGCAAACAGTGTTGCTCTTGTCCACAATGGCATCACTTGTTTGATTGTTTTTTCTCGAAGCAGGTTAGTAAAACTGACAGGTAAGCTTAGAACAATAAATAAACAAGCTATTAGACAGGCAATCGGTAAATATTTAATGAGTTTATTCATCTGTAAAAAATTTTGGTGATATATGAAAAATATCCATTTGCTTTTTTTTAAGAAAGAAAAAATTTTGGTAAAAATTTCAATTCTTTTACCCTGCGAAAAAAGCTTTATTGAAAATCTAGATCTAATTAACATTAAAAGGCTTAAAAAGGGGCGTTAGCTCAGTTGGTAGAGCGCAACAATGGCATTGTTGAGGTCACCGGTTCGACCCCGGTACGCTCCAAATCCTATTCTCCTTCTAAAAGATCTAAAAAAGCTTGAAGCTGTTTAGCGCGTGTTGGGTGACGCATTTTTCTCAAAGCTTTCGCTTCGATCTGTCTGACACGTTCTCTAGTTACCTTAAAACGTAGTCCAACTTCTTCTAATGTTTTGGGCTTACCATCTAGTAAACCAAATCTTTCAATCAATACTGTTCTTTCTCTGTCGGTAAGAGTAGATAAGACATCGTTCATCTTATCTTTAAGAATAGAATAGCCTGTAGCTTCTGCAGGAGATTCTATAGTAGTATCTTCTAGAAAATCTCCAAATTGACTTTCTCCACCATCTCCAACCTCTGCTTGCAGGGAAATAGGATGCTGAGCAATTTTATAAATTTCTCTTACTCTTTCAGGAGTAAGTCCTAATTCTTTTGCTAACTCTTCTGGAGTAGGCTCTCTTCCTGTTTCCATCATTAATTTCTTCGCACCTCGAAGCACTTTATTAATCGTTTCAATCATGTGCACAGGAATTCGGATTGTTCTGGCTTGATCAGCAATAGCTCTTGTTACGGCTTGTCGAATCCACCAAGTAGCGTAGGTAGAAAATTTATATCCTCTTCGATATTCAAATTTCTCAACCGCTTTCATTAGCCCCATATTACCTTCTTGGATCAAGTCAAGGAAAGAAAGACCACGGTTTGTGTATTTTTTAGCAATAGATATTACTAAGCGTAAATTGGATTCCACCATCTCACGTTTCGCTTCTTGGCTCTTATCCATCCAACGCTGAAGCATTCTCACGTCTTTTTTAAACTCATCTAAAGACCGACCAGCTGCTAACTCTCTTTTATAAAGTTTTTTCTTTGCTGTGTACAATTTCGCAGCCGCAAATTTATTCTTTTCTGCACGAGGAGTTAGTTCTTGAATGTCTTTCTCTAAAGACAAAAATCTTTCATACGAAGTTAAGACAACTTCACCAAAGTCTTCAATAATATTGTGTTTAAAATAAAATCTGCGTAGATAAGCTTGAGAACGAATGCGAGACTTTTCAATTTCTTCCAAAATAGACGTTTTTTCCTCTTTGCTTTTTTTAGTTTCACGAAGCTGTATTAATAGTTCTTCTAGCAAAGAGTCTTCTTTTTGTAATAACACACAGAGTTTGGGAAGAAGCGATAAGTACTCCTGTTTATCGCTGATCTCTTTTTCAGCAATAATTTTATCAAAACGTTCTTTAGAATAAATTAGGTAGTTAGCAATGGAGATCGCTTCACGAGCAGAATAACGAAAACGCATAATGATTTTTTCAATTTGCATTTGCGCTTTTTCAATTCTCTTCGAGATTTCTACTTCTTCTTCTCTCGATAAAAGAGGCACCGAACCCATTTCTTTCAAATACATTCTTACGGGATCATCGGAGGATCCTTCGGCTTTTTTCGGTAAACTTTCTAGTTCTTTAGCTTCTTTTTTTCTCTCTTTTTGCCGCTCTACTTCTGCCTGATTAAGAATTTGGATATCCATCCCAGTCAAGAAAATGAGAACTTGATCGATTAAATCAGGAGAGTCGAACGTCATTGGAAGAATATCGTTCATCTCTTCATAAGTAATAAACCCTTGCTCTTTAGCAATGGTTACCAATTCCTCAATCTTTTGCTGATGCTGAGGGCTGGAAAAATTAGAAAAAGAAGCTGAACTCCCCATAGACTCCTAAAATTCTAGAGAAAGATATTTAGATGTATTTATTCTGAAGTAGTTATCTCTTTCTGTCAATATATTATTGTTACAAATATTATTTGAATTTTCAATGAATATAATCATTAAAATAAACTTTTTATGCCTGGTTGTTTATTTTTCTAAGTAAAATGATGAAATAAATCAACACTCCCATGCTTATAAACATATACGAAATATTTTTTATTGGCACCTGATTTGCAAGAGATGAAACCGTTGGTTTTTTCGAATCGTACGATACTTGCCAGTTTTGTTTATCCCATTTTTTTATTTGAAATATAGCTGTAGGCTTATTCAAAAAAGGTTTATCAGAAAAAGTCATTTTTCCAGTGACCGTGTTTCCATTAACATCAAAACTATATTTTGCTATTACAAGAAACTTACCACGATGCGTCTGTTTAATGGACCATTGTATGATCTGACAACTCTTTTTTTTATCCAGGCGATAGTAGGAATAAAGCTGATAAACTGTTTTGGAAAAATAAAAAAAACAGACCACAATTAATAAACCATAAAAAACGTATATATATTTTGTTTTCATTCGCTTTGACAATTTTTAGCTTTGTCGATATACTTTTATGCACTAAAATGAATACTTTTTCAACCTTTTGAGGAGATAATGGCAAAGGAAAAGAAGAGAAAAAAGCTACCAACAGCCGAAAAACGCATCATTCAACAAAATATTAGAGAAGCAAGAAATAAAGCCTTTCGCTCTAAAGTTAAGACCGCAATCAATTCAGCTAAAAAAGCGGTGCATGAAGGCAAAGACGCTAAAGCTATTGAAAAAAAGCTAAGCGAAGCTTATAGCCTTTTAGATAGAGCGGTTAATAGAAATATTTTTAAAAGAAACAAGTCTTCTAGAATAAAAGCAACGCTATCTACTGCAATTAAAAAGTAAGTAGTGCTCTATTCTGTCTTTTTAGACTGAAGACCTGATATTTTTCTATTTCCTTTCTTTATCAGTTTTTCTAATGTATCTTCGTTTGCAAAAAGAGAAATTTCTTTTTTGGCACGGGTTACAGCTGTATATAACAATTCATTACCAAAGACTTCGCTCGCATCGGGTAATATTAAAGTTACATGATCAAATTCGCTTCCTTGTACCTTGTGAACAGTCAGGCAATATCCCTTTTCGTAAGCCTGGATCATCGGCAAACTAATCACTATTAGATCTTCTTTGTAGCCGGGAAAGTATACTTTGGTATCTGACGAAAACCAGTTATCGCTTTCATACTGGCCAACAGCCATGCCCATCATTCCATTAAATAAATTTAGTTCTTTATCATTTCGCGTAACAATAATTGGAACTGCCCACCACATTTTAGGTTTTATATCTTTATGTAAGGCTTTAAAAATTAGTGTATTTAAGACTTCACAACCAAAAGCACCCTTATTAAGAGCAGACAAGATCCTAAATCGATTGATTGTTTGTAATAATGAAACTATGTCAAAAGGTTCAAATGATGGATGAGGAAAATTCTCAAGAGCAACCTCTCTTAGCCTATTATAAGCAAGCTCTGCTCCATCAATTTTTCGCCAATTAATTGAATGATTATCTTGTATCAGCTCAAAACTCTTAGCCAAATCTTTCATCAATATTGCCTGAGAAAACGCATATAAAGTTTCGTTATGATATCGATAAGGCTTATTAAGAAACTCTATAGAATGAGTTTTTTGTACCTGTGGATAAAAGCAAAGATCGTAAAAAATATCTCCTTGTTCTACAGGAGGGAGTTGATATGCATCTCCAACTAATACGAGCTTCCCATTTCCTTTTATTTTTGATAATAATTCAACCATTAATGGCAGCTCTATCATTGATGCTTCATCCACAACGATGAGATCATATGGCAAAACAACTGTTTCTGCTTTTAACTGCTTATATTTAATAGCGGAATGTAAAGTGCCAAAAGTAATCTGATCCAACCATTGAGAAGAAAAGGACGCATATAGCTTTTCTTGTAATAACATTGCTGCCTTGCCGGTCGGTGCTACAACTGCAATGTAAAGCGGCTTTACTTGGGCCATTAAAAAAGTTTCAATGATATATCTTATAAGATAACTTTTTCCCGTGCCTGGCCCACCTGATAAAATAAATAATCTATGGGAAATAAGTTGGTTAATAATATGCGTTTGAACTTCGGAGATCAGCTTTTCTTGGAATAACCTTTTTACGTACATCTGAAATTTTTTTGTATCAAAGCTATTTTCAGAACCAGAAGAAAGGAGTTGGTTGATAAGCAAGATAAGCTGTTGTTCATTTTTCCAGTTTATTTGTAAATAAGCCCTTTGTTGATCAATGACAATAGGGGAATAGTCTTTATTCTTGGATTGAAAGCGTTTTTGTAGCAGTAAGAAGCCTGAATGAATCGAATTTAATATATCTTCTTTATCAGAATGGTTATTTAATAATTCGCTGAATTGAGGATCAACTAATTGCTTAGCAGAATTAGAATAATCAACACAGATATGTCCCATGCGTGATGCAAAAAATAAATAGGCAATTGCTAAGGCCTCTTCTGATGCTGCATGAAATTCAGCTGATAATACCGTTTGAGCAAAGAAACAATCGCTATAAGAAAACACACCTTCTGTGACAAGGTCTGCTAATTTATTTTTTTCTTTTGTTTTTTTAATAATTAAACCAAACATAACTCACTTTTCTCTGGGAAAAAAGAATACACACCACTTGAATTCGCGGGGTCTTGCTTAAGCCCTCGTAAAAATATATAAAATATGCCACCAAAACAATTATTAAAAGACGGCCCCACAAATTGCTTTCTAAATGCTTCCGAATAGATAGCAGCTTGAAGAAAATACTGCTGTTGATTCATCGTCAGTAATAGGAATTGCTTTTGGTAATCTTTCTCCTCATCGCCAAGCCAATTGGTTTTCCAGTCTACTATGTAGATCTTGTTTTTATATTGAAAAACAAGATCAATATAACCTTTCATAAGATCGTTATTCTTTAAGAGATACATAAATTCCACTTCAGTCAATATTTTAGTTCTATCAATTTGATCAAAACAAATTGACTCGTTATCTAGTATCAGATGCAGTTTTAACAAACGATGAACCATTGTTTTTACAACGGAAGTTTGAGGCTCCAATGCTGTATTCAATAATTCTCTCTCAATAATTTCCTCGAAGATCTCGCTAAGTTTTTTTTCGGAAATCGGATGAGAAAATACTTTTTCTAACACTTGATGTAATAATATTCCAGTTTCCTTAGAGGGCGGCAGTATCAACGATGAAAACTCTGATTCCTTTTGTTTTTTCATTACCTCTTCAAATCCGGATGTGTGTATTGAGCTAAAGGATTGGATATATTGACATCCTTGCTTTGAGATATTTTCAAATTCAACTAACTCTAAAGGTTTTTCCTTATCATGATCTACATAATCCACTAAAGGTTGATTGACTAGCACTTCATAGCTACTATGCTTTAATGAGTTTAAAAGAGCTATTTCTTGATTAAACAAAGCATCTGATTGTTGCGCTGTCTGCATAACCATCTTGAAAAAATATTCAGTTGCCGACGTTGATTTAGACTTTGATGGATAAATGGGTATATAAACTCGATATTTAGCTCTGGTTAAAGCAACGTAAAACTGTCTTAACATTTCAGCTTGTAGATCCGCCAACACGATTTCATCAGTGATTTCTTTTGGATTGGAACTAGTTGAAACTCCAAGGGCAAAAACAATATCAAACTCCAGTCCTTTACTCATATGTGTAGTGATAATTTGGATGCCATTATCCTCAGAAAGCGTTTTTCTTTTTGTTCTCTCGTCTTCTAAGTCTGTTAGTTCGATTAACTTATCAAAAAAATCTCTCCATTCTGTAATCGAAAAAGCCAATTCATTATGTTCATCTAACATCAGCTCAACTAGTTGAATAAAATCTCTATAAAAAAACGGGTCCGGAAACATTTTTGCATTTTGTAATGCCGTGACCCTATTATTCAAAAAGCATGTAGTAAACAGCGATTGAAAAAAGCCAGGAAGACTACCATTAATCAGTTCTTCACGTAGCTTAAAAAACTTTTCTTTTACAGATAGAAGTATTTCATCTGAAATTGCTGCTACTTCCAATAAATGCAATCGGATAAATGGCCCGAGCAGAGCGATTTTGATTTTATTATTATCTTCTAAAGAGATAACTGCATCAAAGAGCTCTTGCATACGCAAAAAAACTTCACCATCAACAAGATTATGTCTGCTTTTAGCTTGAAAAGGTAAATGGAACGCCTGCAAAAAGTCCATGATACGCTTTGATTGATAGCGATCCTTTACTAAAATTGCCATCTTGTCTAGGGGAATCTGATCCCTTAGTATTAGGATTTCTTGTAGGATTTTCGGAAAAAGATACTCCTTTTCTAAAGCACTTTGAGACAGTTCCTGTTCTATGGCTAAAAAGTGCATGGCTTTTTTCCCATCATCTGCTAAAAAAGGCTCTTGACTCGCTGCTTCAACAGGTGTGTAAGGCAAAAAAGTTTCAAGTTTAGGTAAATAAAGCCATTTTGCTTGGTTCAAAGAAAAGAGTTCATTAAATGCAGCAATTAAGGCTGACGAACTCCTGAAATTCCTCTTTAAAATCGCTTTATTTTCTTTTCCGAGTGCATGAAGTGCAGAAAGGTAGGTATAAATATCTGCTTGTCGAAATGAGTAAATAGATTGCTTTGGATCTCCAACAACACAAAAGGCAACCACATGCTGTAAAAATAACGTTTTGAAAATGTGCCACTGTATAGGGTCTGTATCTTGAAATTCGTCAATAATAACCGCTTTGTATTTCTCCCTAATTTTTTTTACAAACAAAGGTTTGATTAAGGTCTGAGACATTTTAGACAGCAAATCGTCGTAGGTAAAACATTCCAGCTTTTCTAATTCTTCTTTCAAAAAGATGGAAAAATCTTTTCTTAATCGATTCATCAAAACAGTAATCGAGCGCACATTTGAGTAGATAGGTTTGAGATTGCTAATGATAAATTCTATTAATGAAAAACTCTGCACATCATTAATGCACAGCTTTGCATGTTTTTTAAGATTGCTTTCTTCAAAAATATCGGTCACAAACTGCTTTGAATCCATTAGCATAGAAAATTCTTCTAATGAAATTCTTTTGTTTTCAAGCGCTTTAGATATAAGAGTGATTTGTTTAATACATTGATCAAAACTAAGCTTTCCTTTTTTGTAGTTAGGATATATTTTTTCAAAATCATTCAACAAACCGTTTAAATGTTTTATATGCTGGTCTGAAAGGCTTTTGAGTTGATCCGAAAAGTTTTTATATTCTTCCTTAAAAGAATTTATTCCCGCCATATTTTCATTAAACATCGATGAGCAAAGAGAAGAAGCAAAGTTTTCTAAGCCTTTAAAATGATTCAATAGTAATTCAATTTGCAAGGGATGATAAATTTCTGGATTTATACGATGTAATAAATAATCTCTTGCCATTTGTTTTAAAGAATATGGGGAAATCACTGCTTCTTGTTCATTTTGGTTAAGGATATAATCTGCTTCAAAAGCAAATTCTTTCAGCATAGCAAAACAAAATCCATGAATCGTGTATATTTGAGCCCTGTCAAATAATGTTATTGTTTCTTCAACCTTATTAATAACACTTCTCAGCTCTTGCTTATCCTCAAAAAGTGGTTTTAGATAGTCGAAAACCACTGCAGTTGCATTCTCAGCAAGCATTTGATTCTTGCAGCAAGCAGAGAGTTTTTCTAAATTTTCTTTTATCCTTTGCTTTAAATCATTGGCTGAGGCTTTTGTAAATGTCACAATAAGAATTTGTTCAAGTTCTAAAGGGTCTTCATTTTCTAAAATGAGCCTTGCAACCATATGTTCAATAGTAAAGGTTTTGCCTGTACCAGCCGAAGCTTCTAAAAAATGAGTCCCTCTGATTGAGGTATTCCTATCTAAACAATCAAATGGTTGCATAATTTTGTTGTTCCAGTAAGGGTTCAAAGGTGTCTTTTAATTGCTTTTTCCATTCATCGTCTATTATATACTCCTCAACCCGATGCACAAAATCCATCATGTATGGATCCTTATAAGCAAATGGTGAGTTTATTTTTTGCATAAGCAATGTTTTGTAATCAACTTCTTGGGACAATAGAAGTTGTTTATCCCATAGATCTACTAAGGGAAGAAATCCTTTTCGCACTTTTTGCATATATGAAAGATAAAAAGATAAGGATTGAATTGGATTGTCAATAACCATACTTATTACATCAGTGCCTTTAGAAAAAACAAGAGCCTTTTTATACTCCTTTTTCATACTGCAGAAATGCAGATATAACAAATATTCAGGCCATATTTTTAAACATTTTTCCCACTTTTTTTCAGAATGAAATATGAGACCGCCTGGAGAAATATTTCTCACAATACCGGTGATACAATATTTTTCATTGTTAATTTCGCATTCAACAGCAGGCATGCCCCAATTGCCTGACGTAAGTCTTGTGACTTTTTCATATGCAAAAGAGATGTCTAGCTCTACAATATCTTCAGAAGCGATTTGGAGCCGATCTAATCCCTCTTGATAAGCGATTAATTCTTCATGCAGTTTTTTCTGTACAATATCGCCCATAACGCCATAGGCAAGTTTCCCTTTAAAATAAGTGGATAACATTGTTTGATCTGCACCCTGTTGTAACATTTCTCGTCTTGTTAGATAACGATCTAACGCTGACAAATGAATTTCTGTTTTTTCTTTATCTTGTAACAATTCATCATCAAAATAGATGCCAGCAACATAATTGTATACGTAACGTATCGGGTTCTTTGCCAAGCAACGCATTTCATCTAAGTTAATATAACGAGTTTTCCTATCTTGAGCATTTATATGATTTGGTTCATAAGATGGCAGCGATAAAAAGTCTTTTTTTGCCATAAGATATTGATAATACACATAGCTTTTTTGAGTCTGATGCCAAAGGTTAGGATCGTCACCACTGACGCAATGATTAGTAATGAGCTTTTCAGCATTTAACTCACTATTCCGAGATAAAACAGAAATGATGCTGTTTTGTAATTCAGTTAATAAATACGAGCCCCGTAATGATTCGGAAACATAGCTGAAATATATTTTGTCTTTTGCTAACAACAGACCCTGTAATAAGGAAAACCTATCCAAATCATTTTTTAGCGGATAATAGGCTCTACTCTGATGTAGTAGTAAATTCATAGAGTCATACGTATAAGCAGACGGAAAATCTTCATTCATCCCGAGAAAACATATAACCTTAGCTGGATGAACACTAATATCTATGGAAGCAAAATCCAGGCAATTAATCTTATTGGGATTAAAAATGCTTTTTCGTTTTTTTAATTGATTCATGAAATACTGTAAAAAAGAATTAAAAGAAAATGATTCATTTGTAAAAGATAAAGCAGCTTTATCTAACTGATTAAAAAATTGTTGGAATACAAACTCTTCTTCTTTACTTTCTAAAAAATAATTTTCTAAAATATTAGAAAATATTGATTTGAATTCTCTCGTAGTTAAAGACGGGTTGCCTTGTAAATAATCGATGTCCTCAAATAGATTCAGAATAATATTTAGTAGTTTATCAAATGTATCATGATCATCATGGGAGATCCCGTCTAGAGGATAAATCTTTTGATCTTCATCAAAACTATTCCTATTAACAACAAACCCATAAATTATCCGCTGAAGACCGAATAACCATGAATGTATGTGCGATGAGAGTAGCCTAGCATCAGGATGTAAAATTTTTTCTCTTTCCTTTGCATCTTTACCCCATATGATATTTGCTTTTTCAATCCAGCTTTTTATTTTTTCTACTTCTTCAATATTCAACTTATGTTTCTTATAAAAAGCAGGATTACCTATTAAGGCTAATAATTTTTCTTTGGGCCATTTACTTCCAATTAAATCAAAAAACTGTATTACGGCCTGTACTTTACTGCTTTGCATTTGCTGGCAGTAATCATAAATCTTATACGGAATGGGTGAGTTGGAAAAAAGAAGATGAATCTGTGACGCATAAGCGGTAATATCTGGAGCTAGTATCAAAAAATCTTGCGGCGTGTAATGATGATTCTGAATGTGCCCACAAATAAAATCGTATAATACTTCAACTTCCCTGAGCTTTGAATGCGTGCGATTAAAAGTAATGCTATCATCCGTATCTGTTAAAGCCCTTTCTTGGTTTATTGAATTGCTGTCTGCAAAAATCTCACCTTGAAGCGTTGAAAGAAGAGTATTTGATTTAGGAAATGTGAATTGTTCTTCCTGTTCGATCTCTTCAAAAAGCTTTGAATATTCTCTAGCAATTTTTCCCCAGTTTGATGAAATCGGATGATTGAATGATAGAGAATTCTTAATCTCTTCATAAGAGTCTAAATGGGGCTTTTTAGAGCTATAAATACGAAGCATCTTAATTTTTTCTACATCTGTCAGGGCATCATCATAATATTGATTAGTAAAAGAATAATGATAATCGTACACATCGATCCTTTCGGATATTTTATTCAATGCTTCATGATATAAAGGAGGTAAATAGTCTATTTTAAATAAATGAATTTGCTGAATATTTTCAATAACAGGTTTGGTTTCTTGAAGCGTTTTAAACGGGTTTGCTAATTCATATTCATTATATATCTCATTTAAAAGATGAAATTGCCAATGATCATTTTTCTTTTTGGCTAAATCAAAATAAATTCCGTATTCTAAAAAATATTTCATGAGCTTTAAAGAAAGCTTTTCGATGTATTGCGATCGATTTTTTAAGTTGTTCAAATAGTTAATCAATTCAGCATAAATGGTTTTCCTGTTATCAGTACTCAACAGATCTTTGAGCTTTTTATAAACCATTTGATAAAGACCTAATGCAAAAGGAAAAGAAGCACAATATATACCTTCAAATAGCTGTGTGAGCTGTTTTATTTCTATCATTTCAACATTGATTAGCACATCATTTTGATTGGTAATTAATCGTTGTTGCACCCAGGTTTTAAGTTTATTAGAAGGTATAACAACAATTTTTCGATTAAATAAATCTTTGGTGTCTAAATGCTGTTTTAATGCTTTAGATAAAACAAAAAGATCGTTGCTTACCAGCGTTTTACGCATTGAGTGATTGCCCATTCAGGTTACAGAATTTTAAATCTATTTAATTTAAAAATATGCATAATAATTTCATATATTGACAAGTTAGAAACCAAAAATGACCTTTTTTCATCAGTATAACCAGAGATCTTTACATTTCTTAAACGCCACCCAATTCTTAGGCGCACTGAATGACAATATTTTTAAATTATTAATCGTCTATTTTTTGATCAGTCTTGAAGGAGAGACACAGGCAACAACTATCCTATCTATAGTGGGAGCTATTTTTGTCATTCCTTTCTTGCTGTTCTCGTCTGCCGCAGGGATTTTAGCTGATAAAGTCAGTAAAAGAAACGTCATTGTAAGCATGAAAATACTCGAATTGATCATCATGCTTGTCAGTCTATTAGGTGTGGTTTCTAAATCACCTACACTATTGTACGGCACCTTGTTTCTAATGGCTTCTCAAAGCGCAATATTTGGTCCGTCAAAATATGGGATAATTCCTGAAATTGTAACTCCAGATCAAGTCGCTCAAGCAAACGGTGTTTTAACCTCATTTACTTTTTTAGCTATTATCATAGGTACTTTTTTAGCTTCTTTTGTAACCGATGTTTCAAATAAGCATTTTGTCTTTGCGTTTTCTGTTTGCATAGGAGTTGCCTTAATCGGATTCTTAACTAGTTTTGGAATTAACAAGACAGATGTCAAAAAGTCGACTAAAAAATTCAATCCGTTATTCATCGTAGAGATTTATAAGACACTAACATTATGTTATAAACGAAAATATTTGTTAGTTTCTGTCATAGGCTCCGCTTTCTTTTTATTTCTTGGTGGCTTTGTTCAACTAAATACCATTCCATTTGCCATACAGTCATTAAATCTATCTGATATCGGAGGGGGTTATCTGTTTTTAACTACTGCTGTAGGGATTGCAATTGGTTCCCTAGTAGTAGGAAAACTTGTCAAAGATCATATAGGGCTAAATCTATCTTGTCTTTCTGGTTATGTCATGTCTATTCTTCTTTTATTATTAGGTTTTTTTCCTCACAATTTAGGCCTGGTAATCGCGCTGCTTGTCCTGCTTGGTTTTTTTGGAGGAATATTTATTGTCCCCTTTGATAGCTTTATCCAAATGCGAAGCCCTGATGCTAGAAGAGGACAGATTATAGCCGCCTCAAATTTTTTAAGTTTTTTAGGGGTGCTTTTAGCCTCTTTTGCTTTATTTCTTATTGGAAACGTTTTTAGTTTTTCTTCTGCTTCAGGATTTATTATTATGGGATTGATTTGCTTTGGTTTTACTTTTGTCTTAAGTGGAAGAATTGCTGATGTTTTCATTCCATTTTTTACAGAAAAGCTTATCGTTCCCTTCTTCTCGATTAAAGCTCCGAATCTTCCTCCTAAAAATTCTCTTATCATTTATGAAAAAACATCAAAGCTAAACATTATCATGTTGTTTTCTGCGCTTCCGGATTTGAAAATCATTATCTATGGTAAATTGAATTGGAAAACTCTATTTTTACGAATCTTTTTTAGTACTATTTTTTTTATTAAACGAACTGACACAAATCTTTCTGAGCTAATTGCAAAGGCTAACGATTTAAAAGAAAAAGAAGGATTTGTATGTGTCTATATTACCGAATCAATTAATGAAAAGGTATTACAACACACTTTAACCGAACAAAAAACAGAAGAGAATCTGTTTTCGGATTTTATTTACTTGAAAACAGAGCTTCATAGAATTCCTATGACCTTATTAAAAATTGCCTATAAGAAAAAATTATTTGCCATTGTTTTTTCTAAACAAAATCCTAGAACCGAATCTCTGCATTAACTGTGATACTGTTTTCATTAATGAATCGAGCTTCTGCAGCAATTAAAATAGTGGAAACAGGAGATAGAGTAACTCCTATAAAAGCACCAGCTCGATGAGGCTGTTTAAAAAGAACACGTCGTTTTTCAGAAAATGAAAGCTCATCCATTCTCATGTCTTTATTAATTATTGCTGCACCGGCATAGGGATAAAAATATCCAATCTTTGTGGAAAGACCTAAAGCAATTTGCCACTGTTTAAAACGGAATTTAAAATCTCCAGAGGGAAAGGCAGCTCCATTTCTATCAACGTACTCTGTTGGAGATTTGTATCCACTAAAATTTATATCTCCTCCCAAACATGTATCATTCCATTGAAGTAAGATTAATTTCGTTCCTGCTTTCCACCAAAGTCTATTTTCTGTTTTGGCTTTATAAATGATCTCATTAATTTTAAACCGTGGCTCCATATGCATTGAACCTAATAGCGAATAGATATCCATTCTTTCGAATAAGGTCACTCTTACAAGCCCAGAAGCTGCTACACCATCCAATCGAAGTGCATGAAATGAGGCTTCTCTTGCACTTTTATCAAATCGATCTTTTTCATTAAGAATAAAATATCCTTCACTTCCTGCTTTAACACAAACAGAGAGCTTATCTGAAATCCACAAACCTTCTTGAATAACATAAGGATTTCCTGGATTTCCAACAGAATTACTTATTAAATAAAAGGGTAGCAAAAAAATAAAAAAAAGATCTTTCATAGCTGTTATTAAAATCGAAATTCTCCAACAATGCTAAAAGCTTCCTCATCAATCAATCTTGCTTCAATATTTAAGGCAAAAATTTTTGAAGTAGTTAACCCACATCCCAAAAACACTCCAACATTTTTTCTATTTTTCATTGAAATATCCATGTCTCCATTATTGGAAAGAACTGTATTAGGTACTGCTGAAACAGAACTCTTATCATCCGAATATTTTACTCCAAAATAAGGGATAAAAATATCAATTTTATATGATAGGCCTAAATCTATCTGCCAAGTTTCGAACCTCATCGTGCTTTCACCTGTAGACACAGCAGCTCCATCAGCAGATAAAGATAGTAGTGGGGCATCCAGATGCGTATATCTTCCTCCTAAAGACAAGGAAGCGTTCCCCCATTCGAAGAAAATTGCTTTAGCGCCCACTCCCCATTTAAAATCATATTTGGTTTCCATCTCAATGCGTGTGGTTATCCCAACCGGAAAGACTACCCTCCAGTTAGCACAGGAACTCGCCTCTCCAAGAGTAGTAAATAAATCAAAGCGGTTCATGAAATTAATTACCACCAGGCCCGAGTGAGCATCCAGTTCAAATCGATCTATTCTTTTTTCATTACCCTCTTTTTGTTTTAAACGTGCATTTGAAATAAATTCTCCTTCATAACCCGCCCTACAACTCATCCAAAAGCCCGGAGAAAAGAAACAGCCTTCTTGGATATACCCAGGAGAAGCAGGATTGTTTACAGGGGCAGCAGGCAAAATATTTATTATGATCGCACATAAACATAGAAGAGAATTTTTATACATGTAAGGGTCCTTTAAAAGGTAATTTTTATTTCTATCGATTAAAATTAGTTGTTTAAGCTTATTTCCTCAATTTTTTAAGTTGTTTTTTGAGTATTTTCGAGTAAAATGGATCTCAAAATTAAAAAGGACATGCAATAAAAATGCAAGTTGAAGTTAACAAGGAAAAACTTGAGCTAGATGCACAAGCCTCCATATATGATGTTTTAAAAAAGCTTAATCTAACAGCGCCAGATCAAGCCATTGGATTAAAAATTAATGGCGTTTTATCGGATTTCAACACACCAATCAAAGCAAATGATAATTTGGAGTTTATTAGTTTTGATAGCGCTGAAGGCAAACATATCTTTTGGCATTCTACAGCCCACGTGCTGGCTCAAGCTATATTGCGCCTTTGGCCTGAAGCCATGCCTACCATAGGTCCTGCTATCGAACAAGGCTTTTATTATGACTTTGCTAATTTAAATATCTCGGAAGAAGATTTTGGTAAAATTGAAAAAGAAATGAAAAAAATTATTTCTGAAAATCACCGCCCCAAACGTTACGAAATAACTTCCAAAGAAGAAGCGCTTGAGCATTTCAAAAACAATCCATATAAAAAAGAAATTATTAACGAAATTGAAGGAGAATCTCTTTCTGCCTATGAACAAGGTGAGTTTTTTGATCTGTGTCGTGGCCCCCATCTTCCATCGTTAAGTAAAATCAAAGCGGTAAAATTGCTAAAAACTTCAGGGGCGTATTGGAGGGCCGATCAAAATAATGAAATGCTTACAAGAATTTATGGCATTTCTTTCCCGGACAAACAACAACTATCCGACTATTTAAACTGGCTAGAAGAAGCTAAAAAGAGGGATCATAAAGTCCTGGGAAGACAATTAGATCTGTACTCCTTCCATGAGGAAGCTGCAGGAATGATTTTTCTTCATCCCAAAGGGCTTGCTATCTGGAATGAGTTGATAGGCTATTTATCAGGTTGTTTAGCAAAACAAAACTATCATGAGATCAAAACGCCTTTGATTATGAGTAAGGAATTATGGGTAAGATCAGGACATTGGTCTCACTACAGAGAAAATATGTATACCTGTGAAAAAGAAGACAGACACTACGCAGTAAAACCAATGAACTGCCCCGGCTGTATGATTTATTATAACACTTTCTCTCACAGCTATAGAGAACTTCCTCTTCGCGTCAGTGAGATTGGTCTTGTTCACAGATATGAAGCTTCCGGTGCCCTGCACGGTCTTTTTAGAGTGCGAAGTTTTCACCAGGATGATGCGCACATTTTTATGAAGCCCCAAGATATTAAGGACGAAATATTAACCTTACTATCCCTATGTAATGAAATTTATATGACATTCGGGCTTACCTATAGATTAGAGCTTTCTACCAGACCAGAAAAATCAAAAACCATAGGTTCCGACGAAGACTGGGAACTAACTACTAATGCTCTCAAAGAAGCGCTAGATGAATGGGGCCATACTTATAAAGTCAACGAAGGAGACGGAGCCTTTTATGGGCCTAAAATAGATATTCATATTAAAGATGCAATAGGAAGAGAATGGCAATGTGGTACTATTCAGCTAGACATGTCCTTGCCCCAGAAGTTTGACTTAGAATACGTCGATTCGGATGGTAACCGAAAAAGACCTATTATGCTGCACCGCGCCATTTATGGTTCTATAGAACGTTTCTTCGGAATTTTAACGGAACATTTTGCGGGTAAGTTTCCTTTCTGGTTAAGTCCTATTGGAGTACGCATTATCTGTGTTTCTGAAAAACACATAGATTATGCAAATGAACTATTACAAAAGTTTAAAAATGCAGGTATTAACGCTGATATCGATAGTTCCAATGAATCCGTAGGGAAAAAAATCAGAAACGCCCAATTACAAAAAATTAACTACATGTTAACTGTAGGCGATCAAGAAATGAAAGATAAAACTATTAACGTGCGCACTCGTGATAATGTCGTGCATGGAGCCATGGAACCTGATGGTTTTATAAACAAAATCCTAGAAGAAAAAAAACAAAAACTATTAATGTCAGTATTTGCAGCCTCTTCAGATTCTAACCCATAGGAGACTAGAATGCGCACGATTGCTGTAAGCAGTTTTAAAGGGGGAACGGCAAAAACATCGACTACATTGCATGTTGGATCTGCTCTAGCTAAATTCTATAAGAAGAAAGTTCTTCTTATTGATTTTGATGCCCAGGCAAATTTAACAACAGGTCTTGGCTTTGATCCTGATGAACAAGACAGCTTGGCCTCGGTTTTACAGGGAGAAAAAAAAGTTGAAGAAGTCATCGTACACACCCATATCAAAAACTTAGATCTTATTCCCGCCGATACATGGCTAGAAAGAGTTGAGGTAACGGGCGCCCTAGCAGCAGACAGATATTCACACGAAAGGCTAAAGGAAATTCTCAAACCTCTGGACTATGATTTTGTGATCATCGATACCCCACCATCTATCTGTTGGCTTACAGAATCCTCGTTAATTGCTGCTCAATATTCTTTAATCTGTGCAACACCAGAGTTTTACAGTGTTAAAGGTCTACAAAGGTTATCGATATTTCTTAATAGTATCGCAGAAAGACATTACTTAACCGTTCTGGGAGTAACTATTTCATTTTGGAATCCACGAGGAAAGAGCAATACAGATTTTGAAAAAGTGATTGAAAACACTTTTCCCGGAAAATTATTTGGCTCAAAAATTAGAAGAGATATAGCTATTTCGGAAGCCTCCATTTATGGAAAACCTATTTTCGAAACATCACCCAAGAGCCGAGGCGCTGTCGATTATAAAGCGCTGACTAAAGAGTTATTAACACGAATGTAAAGCCGCTTTACATCAGGAGAGAATTCATAATGAGCAAGTTCAATGCGTTGTTAAACTTAAGATTAAAGTCTAAAAACACTCAGAAACCAAAGATGTCTGCTTTAGCTGAACGCTCTAATAGAGGGGGTTTGTCTAGTTTTTCAGGTGTTTTTAGGGTTGCTCCGCTAAACGACGAAGAAAAAGAAACCTTAAATGATCTGCTCGAAAATTTCAGATTGAATGATAGTTACGACATCTCTGAAGACTTAAATGCACTTGCAACTATTACATCAGAAGTTAAGGCCATTACGAACCAGGCTATCATCTTACACGGAGAAAGGATTAAAAAAGCACAGATCGTGTTAAAAAAATACAAGGATGGGGCTTTTACCTCTTGGCTTATTACCATTTATGGAAACAGACAAACTCCTTATAACTTTTTGCAGTATTATGAGTTTTATTTATCGTTGCCAGAAGAATTAAAAATCAAAATGGACAGCATGCCCAGACAAGCTGTGTATACATTAGCAAGCCGGTCGGGGGATCAGGATAAAAAACAAGAGATTGTAGAAAAATATAGAGGGGAAAAAAAAGAGGAGCTGTTAACAGCTATTAGAAAAATTTTTCCTCTAGAAAAAACAGATAAGCGCTCTGCAAATACCGCTAATCAAGTGCTTGCTGCATTAATGAGACTTAAAACCCTAGTAGATCTTGCTTCTTTTAAACCCAGTAAAAAACAGTTAGCACAGATTCAACGACTAATGGATGTTATACAAAATAGTTTTTAAACTATTTTAAATAGACTCTCGCTGCCATTCCAATCTCTAGCGCTTCAGCAAAAGATTTTGGGTCATTATCTAATTCAACTTTGATCTTTATTGCAGCTTTCGATGATAGGGTGCTTTGATTTAAAATATACTCATGCTTTTGAATGATCCCGCTACATATCAATTGAGGGTGTTGAGGAAAAAAAACCGCAACCTTTTTGTTAGCTAAAAAAACTGCTGCTGCCTTTTCGTCTACAATAGCTTCTATCCATGTGTGATTATTTTCTAATATTTGTAGAGCTTCCTCATTTGCTCGTGGAAGCATCAACAATTTGCCGCTGCAAGGGCTATAAATATGTTGGTCAATAATTTTTTGTTTTAAATTTTCAATCTTCAATTTCAGTTTTTTAAGCTGCATCTGCCTTAGGTTATAACGTCTTTGCTTATAGTCTAGATCATTTAAATATTTTAGGTAATTCTCGCTTTTTTCTTCTTTTGCTTTTAAATATCGCTCCATTGTTTTATCTAAGTTTTTCTTAGCTATCGTTATGTTTTCTTCACATATAGGTAATGAACATTCATATTCCTTAATTTTATTTAAATATTTTGCTCCATCAATAGAGATTATCAACTCATCCTTTTGGACAAAGCTATTGGTGTTAATGCAAATGGAATTAATCTTTTTGCTTTTTGGAACTGAAATTCGATAAATATTACCCGTTACAACCGCATGAAGAGTTGCGGGTTGTTTATTTATATAATAATAGCCTGTTATAGAAGCTGCAGATACAAATAGAAGAAAAAAAACTAACTTTATGATGCTTATTAATTTCATTTTTCAAAACTATGTAAATATGAATTCAGCAACGTTTGTTCAAGGTCTTTCATCTGTTCAAAAGTTTTATTTGCTTTTTCCATCTCTTTTTTTGCTTGCTCAAACGAGGAAATGTCCTGGGATATGGTGTTATTAGACTGAGAATAAAAATTTTTTAATCGTTTATATAGCGATTTGTTTTGCATAGGCGCCCTGTCCTGCTAACAACCAACATAATTGTTTTCGTTTTTCTGTTCAATCGGGGAATTTAGCATTAAAATATAATAAGCTTCCAAAAAAGCTAGCGATCCCCGCTAGAATAAAAGGAAAATGAGAAAACAGCTGATCAGACAAGCCTCCTAATAAAGGGGCTAACGCCATGGCAACCGACTGCATGGACTGGCTCATCCCAAGGATTTTACCTTGTATGCTTTTTGAAGCCATATTTGAAATTAATGTAGAACAAATTGGCCATGCAATACCTCCCAAGCCCCCACATAGTCCTAACAACACAACCACTACCCACAAGTGTTTTTGAAAAGTTATTAACACCGCTAAAATAGTGAATATCATAAGGGTGATTTCAAGAACTTTTGTCGAAGAAAATTTCCTTAACAATAGTTTATGGATAATTCCGGATCCAACGGCCCAAGAAATTCCCATAAACGCCGCGAGGTCCCCAATTTGCGAATACGTGAATTCAAAACGCCTAACAACAAGTACTGGCGAAAATTGAAAGACCATTGTCCAAGCAAATACAAATAAAAAGTAAATCAAATATATCATTTTTATACGTTTTGTTTTCAGCGCTTGTTGGATATTATGCACGCTTTCTAACAAATCGAATTTGACATCTTTTTGAATGTCATGGGTTTCTTGAAATGCAAAAATAATAAAGAGTAAATTCACTAAGGCAAGCCCTGCAGAAATCCATAAAGGTAGATCTGGGGAAAAAAATACACTAACAGTACTATCAGAAAATTTTCCTCCTAAATAAGCGCCTATAATAAAAGAAAATCCTGCAATAACAGATAGATAACTAAAGTTTTTCATTTTTGATTTCGCATCTTTGCTTAAGTCCGCAATGGAAGCAAGGCACACGGAAAGATTTCCAGAAAATAAACCTGTAATAAGCCGAGATATAAATAATAACTCTAAATGTTTATACATAATACCCAGTGCGCTCAATACATAACCGATTAAACTTAAGAAAATGGACATAACAAATGCTTTTTTTCTGCCAAATCTATCTGCAACCTCTCCCAGAATTGGAGCTCCAAAAAATTGGGCTAAAGGAAAGGCCATTAAAAAGGCGCCTAAAATCGTTGTTCTAGTGGCAATCGAAACATCAGGAGCAAAGATTTCGTTATTTATATCCAAAAACAATGGAGCAAAAATTGGAAAGACTATAGACCACCCAAGATTATCAACAAAAAAGGTAAATAATACGGAAAAAAAGGAAAGTTTTTTTCTTGTTACGGTCTTATTCATTTTCTCTTCTTAATAGTTAATCCCATTCATAGCATTTAGTAAAGCACATTGCAATCGAACTAATTAGGTAATCGCCCAGTTAATTGGAGTTTTACCCTGTTTTTCTAAAAAGGTATTCGCTTTCGAAAAATGCTGGCAACCAAAAAAACCATTATATGCAGATAACGGGGAAGGGTGACTAGCAAACAAAACCAAGTGAGGATGTTTTATTCTATCCAATACCTTACTGCATTTTTCCTTGGCAGATCTTCCCCATAGCATAAAAACAATCGGATCTGCTTTCTTGCTTAATAGCTCAATGACTCGGTCTGTAAACTCTTCCCATCCATTACCGTAATGAGAGTGGGGTTTTGAAGCCTCCACAGTTAAGGTGGCATTTAACAACAAAACTCCTTGACGCGCCCAAGATATCAATGACCCTGTTTTAGGAATCTGCACACCCAAATCATCTTTTATTTCTTTATAAATATTTATTAAAGAAGGGGGCGGAGGCACTTCTTTAGCAACGCTAAAGCACATGCCCTCAGCTTGCTTTGGATTGTGATAGGGATCTTGCCCCATAATAACCACTTTTACCTTATCAAACGGGGTCTGACAAAGGGCATTAAAAATTAAATTGGGAGGGGGATATATAACCTTGCCAAGCTGCATTTCTTTTGCTAAGAAAGCCTGCAAGCTCACCATGTATGGCTTGCTAAACTCTCCTTTCAATTGCTCTAGCCATCCCTTTTCCATTAAAAATTCTTCTTGCACTTTCCCTCTCTTTTGGCATCTATTATCTAAAATTTTTTCAATTTTTCCAATGGAAAAAACGAAGAAGAAATTGACAGAAACCATAACAACTAGTGATAATTTCTGCTTATTATATTAATTGTAAAAGAGGTAATTTTGAATAATTTAGAAGATAATTATGTAATAAAATTTAAAAACCTTTCTTATAAAAACGATTCTATCTTTGCGAATTTTATAGTAAAATTTATTGGAGGAGGAATCACAATTAATTCAAAAATTGCTATTGATATTTCCGCATTAGAGCTCTACGCTACGGATTCTTTAGAAACAATCATAAATATCTGTGGAAAAAAAGCCCTTAAAGCGATAAAACAATCGGAAGCAAAGTTAAAAACTTTTCTATCTATTCCAAACAATCTTCTGGGTGTAGCGCAGCTTGGCTAGCGTACTTGCATGGGGTGCAAGGGGTCGGAGGTTCGAATCCTCTCACCCAGATTTTTTTGTGGAAAACTAGCAGCATAACTACTGTTAGAAGATGTAAATAAAATTGTTGATAACTCAAAAGTTGTACATAAGTGGAGGGTTTACACATTTCATTAACAATTTATCAACACAGAGTTTTTATTCACAAAACAGGCAGGTTATGAACAGATCCACACTCTCTAAAGAAAAAGAAATAGATATAAGGTTTTTTTATTTATCAAACAAATTCAATGAGTTTGGTATATTGAATATATGAGCTCATTTCATCATAACCATTATTTTTGTTTAGATGCTTTTTCAGATTTGTGGACATCGTTAGATGTCTGGTCTGCTCTAAAAAATATAAAATCATTTTTATTTTCCTTTAAGGGCTTTAGTATTCATTCTTCTATTGGAGAACACGTTTACTTAGAAAATAAGGAGCAAATCTTTATTGGGAAAAATTGCATTATTGAACCTGGGGTATATATTAAAGGGCCTGTATATATTTCCGATAACTGTTGCATTCGACATGGTGCTTATATTAGAGAGCACACACTGTTAGCCCCGTCGAGCGTTGTAGGACATGCTTCAGAAATAAAACACTCCATTTTATTAGAAGAGGCGATAGCTTCGCATTTTGTTTACGTTGGTGATTCCATTCTAGGAAAAAAAGTGAATCTTGGAGCGGGTGTCAGATGCGCAAATCTTAGATTGGACAGAAAAGAAGTTATTGTTCGTGATGGAGATCAAAAAATTTCAACGGGATTAAAAAAGTTCGGTGCTGTTGTTGGAGATTTTACTCAAATCGGATGCAACACAGTATTAAATCCAGGAACCTTAATCCAAAAAAATGTTGTCTGCTACCCAAATCAAAATATTAGCGGTTTAATTAAAGCAGAATCAAAGATCTGTGGCAGAGACGACCATCCAGTCAAAAAAGAGACGATCGTTTCTTAAAACGCAAATAAAGACTGTTATTTAAAATTAAGCCCGCAAGAACGCGGGCCTAAAAAATTTGAGTTAAGCAGTTGTGACTTTTGGTGGGGTTTTCTTTTCTTTATGGGTTTTTAATACTAACAGTTCTAATTCATCACAAAGTTTTGCGTTACTTGATAAGTAAGCGCGAGCAGCTTCTCTTCCCTGTCCAAGACGGGCTTCTTTATAATTAAACCAAGTTCCCTTTTTCTCAATAACCCCTAAATCAACAGCGGCGTCGAGAAGAGAACCTTCTTTAGAAATCCCTTCAGCAAAAAGAATATCAAACTCTGCAACTTGGAATGGCGGAGCGAGTTTGTTTTTTACTACTTTCACTTTTACTCTTGTTCCAATCTCTTTATTTTCAGCTCCCTTTAAAGTAGCTATTCGGCGGATATCTAGTCGTACTGAAGAATAGAATTTCAAGGCCCTTCCTCCTGTAGTGGTTTCTGGATTACCAAACATGATACCGATCTTTTCTCGGATTTGATTGATGAAGATTGCACAGGTTTTACTCTTTGCTAGAGCGGAAGTAAGTTTTCGAAGCGCTTGAGACATCATTCTTGCTTGAAGCCCCATAAAGGAATCTCCGATTTCACCCTCTAATTCAGATTTTGGAACTAGAGCTGCAACAGAGTCAATAACGATTACATCGACGGCATTTGAGCGTGCTAATGTTTCTGCTATATTTAGAGCCTCTTCTCCAGAATCAGGTTGAGAGATCATCAGCTTGTCTAGATTGATGCCAATCTTTGCAGCATATGAAGGATCTAAGGCATGTTCGGCATCAATGTAGGCGGCAATGCCCCCATTTTTTTGGGCATTTGCTACAATATGAGTAGCCAATGTAGATTTCCCAGAAGATTCTGGCCCATAAATTTCAACAACTCTTCCCCTGGGAATACCACCAATACCCAGAGCTAGATCTAAGGCGATTGATCCTGTTTTAATGACTTCTATTTCTTTATTAGCAGATTGGCTTCCAAGCGCCATAATCGCTCCCTCTCCAAATTGCTTTTGGATATGAGATATTGCGAGTTCTAAAGCTTTCTTTTTATCGACTGTTTCGTCTTTTGACATGTCGCGCTCCTTTTAAGTTATCTTCTATAGCTTGACGCTCTTTTCTCTTGTCGTCAAGGAGAAATATATTGCTTTATAAGAAAGTTAGAAAAAAATGAAATGAAAAAGTAATGTGAAGAAAAAAAGAGAAATTATGCATTGCTTAGCTGCGGACATTGGTGGAACAAAAACACACCTAGCTCTTTATAGAGATAGCGTAACTCAACGAATAAAAGAAAAAAAATTTGCGTCTCAAGAATATGATTCTTTTCAAAATATTTTAAAGGAATTTCTACAAGACATTTCTGTAAAGATAGACATTGCTTGCATTGCTATTGCAGGACCTATTGTGAACCAAACTTGTAGAACCACAAACTTACCCTGGACAATTGAAGCAGATCAACTTAAACAGGTGTTTCATTTTCCTTTTGTGGTATTGCTAAACGATTTAGAAGCTCAAGGATATGGCATACAGGCTTTGTCAAAAGAAGAATTTTTAATCATTAATAAAGGAAAGCCGGTTGAAAAGAAACCCAGAGCGATTATTGCTGCGGGAACAGGTCTTGGAGAAGCGGGTGCAGTTTGGGGAAACAATCAATACCATCTTTTTGCCAGCGAGGGAGGGCATGTGGATTTCAGTCCAAGAAATGAAAGAGAAATAGAACTTCTTCGATTTTTAATAAAAAAATATAAACATGTCTCATGGGAACGGGTGCTTTCAGGACCAGGAATATATGAATTATATTTATTTCTCGTTGAAAAAGAAAATAAAGAAGTTTCTAAAGAAGTATTGTCCGCATTTAAACACGCTCCCCCTCAGGATGTAATCACTGAATTTGGTGTAAAAAACAAAGATCGGCTATGCGTGGAAATTATCGATTGGTTTCTTTCATTATATGGATGTGAAGCAGGGAATTTGGCTCTGAAATACTTGCCTTTGAACGGGCTGTTTATTGGTGGTGGTATAGTTTTAAATCTACTTGATAAAATAAAAGAAAAAAACTTTATCAAGGCCTTTTTAGATAAAGGAAGGTTTGCAAGGGTTCTTCAAGATATCCCTGTGAAAATCATTTTGAACGGGCAATGCGCTTTAACTGGGGCAGCTTACTATGGTTTTCAAACTAAAAATCTAAGCGAATAGTACTGGTTAAGCCATGTAAGTATAAGCTGCCAGAATTGGTATTAAAATTCTCTTGAGTAGAAGAAATTCCACTTAAATAATCATTCCAATAATTGAATTGATATCCAACTAATAAATCAATATACCAATTCTGCTCATCGAAATAAGTTCCCCAAGCAAAACCAAAAGCTGCATTAAAATTAGTTCTTAATGCATTGCGCTTTTTAGCTCTAAGATCCAACACCTCATTATTTGCATATCCTAAGGTAGAAGCATAGTTTGTTGAAGTTGCTCGTTTAGATAATCTTCCATTAGCAAATAAAATGGCTCCAGCAAAATCTGTGAATACCCTGGCGCCGTAACCAAGCAACCAGTTTGTGTTTATACCAACCCTAGGACCTAGATACCACATTCTTTGATTAAACGTTTCTGTTAATGTGTTTATAGCAACAGCTCCTGTTTCTGTAATAGCTGTTAGTTGTGTGCGTAGCTTATCCTTGATCCAAGCCCCTCTAAAGCCACATATAGGATTTAATACAACCCAGCTACTGAGATAGTAGGGCTTTCCTATAAACAAATCGGCCGTGTGATAGTAAACCTTCCAGTGAGTTGAAATGTTCTGAGCTCCTGGATGAGCTAATCTAGACAAAGCACTGATGTGCAGCGGCATTAAATAACCCTGTCTGGGTGCGTTGCTTGCACCATGTGCTTTTCCTAATAGATAAGTCCATTGCGCCTCAACTGTCCACGCATCTCTATTTATAGTGCCTCCTAAAGCAATTTTTAAACCGGGTTTCCAAAGAGCCTTTGGTCTTAATGCTCTTGAGCCTACCGGAGGATTATTAAGAGGCTGAGTGGTTGAAAGAGCGTATTCATTCGCATCCTTTTTTGCATTCCAATATAAAAAACCACCCTTAATGAAAAAATCCCATGATGAGGCAATATTTATTCGTGAAGGAATACAGACGCCTTGAAGTGAAGAGCTTTCTTCTAAGGGATAATAGGGTTGAATGTCATTAGTTTCTGCAGCAAAAGCGATGGTCAAACAAAATATCCCAATTATCAGCACTAACCTGTACATGGTTTACTCCTAAGTAAAAGCAAATATATTGTGAAAGAAAAGATATATTTTCAAAGAGTTTTTAATAAAAAAAGCGTTGCCGTTTATTGACAACGCCTGTCGTCTTTAAGCGCAGATTTCTTAGAAATCAAAACGCAGACAAAGAGTTAATCCTTGTAAAAATAAATCCCCAGATTGTCCAGAGAACTCATTGTTAGTTGAAGTGTTCGCGGCCTTACAATAAATGTTTTCCATCATATTTTGATTAAAAATGACTTGAAAATCATATGAAATGCCCAAATCAAAATGACAAGAATCATTTAAACAATAAGTACCCCAACCTAAACCAATACCTAACTCGGGATTAGGAATTATTTGTCCCAATTTATCTTTGTAATAAAGATATAGCGTTGAAGGAGCTGAGAATGTTTCCTCTTTGACGGTTACATCAAAACGTTCATATCCCAGCGCTAGAGCCGCATTACTAAAAATTCTAAAACCCGCGCCAAGAATATAGTTGGTCCCAACCCCGGATCGCAAGCCGACAAACCAGCTGTCTTGATCTACTGTAGTTTTAAAGGTAATAGAGTTTGCAGTGTAATGCACGGTATAATCTTGATCAATAATTGTTCCTCTTAATCCAAAGAAGGGTCTGAGCGTTAATTTTGATCCAACATAGTATGCTCTGCCTAACTCAAGATCAATGAGGTTCAGTTTTAAATCCCATTTTGCTTTAGCCTCAACAATAGTTATTGCAAGAATAGGATTATCGTTTCCACCGCCCTTCCATAGAGCTTCTATTCCCTGTCCACCAGAAAGTGGTGGGTATGATTTGCTTTCATCTTGATATAACCAAGTATATCTTGCCAACAGGTCCCAGTTATCATAATCAAACCCTAATCCTAATGCAACTTTGAAACCAGGTTTAAATTTGTAGTCCAAATCGATAACATCTCCTCGACTTGTTGTTTGAGCTCCAGGTGCTGCGGCTGATCTCACTCCAAAAGCCAGAGCCTGCTGTTTGGGCTGCCAAAAGATAAAACTTCCGGCTAAATGTAAGTCCCATGCGCCAAAGACATCGTATCTTGCTGGAGCATTATATCCACTTGCTAGCTCTTCTTGAGTCGTAGCGCGATTTTGATTCATTTGATTATCACTTGCACTCACGCTGCCCGCAAATAACATAAAAAAACTTAACGCAATCATTTTAGATAGATTCATAATCCCTCACTGTTGTTCAGAGCTTTATTAGCAAGAAGAGTAAGGAATGTTTAGAATTATTCTCAACAAAATCCTTAGGAAATATGCATATGAAGACAAAAAAAACCGGAGGTTTTCACCCCCGGTTTGGAATGATTGAATCTAAACAATCAATTAGAAATCAAATCTTAAGGTTACTGTTAAACCTTGTAGGAAAAGATCTCCTGAACTACCAGAATTTTGAGTATTGTTTGGTACGTTAGCAGTCTTTTCGAATAGATTTCTCATCATGTTTTGGTTGAAGAAAACTTGGAAGTCATAAGTTGCTTCTAAATCAAAATGCCATGCATTGTCAGCAAAATATGTTCCATATCCTAAACCTAAACGTAATTCTGGATTTGGTGTAATAAATCCATAATCATGTTTGTAGTAAGCCCATAGTGTGCTTGGGTTGTAGTAATTTTCTTCTTTTAATTTCACATTGAAATCTTGGTAAGCTAAGCTGAAAGCAGCAGCACCAGCGATTCTAAATCCAGCACCTAACATGTAAGAAGCGTCTAAACCAGCTCTTAAACCAACTGACCAAGTATCTTGATCAACTGTTGTTGTTGCTGTAGAACCAGACTCACTGTCACCATAAGAAGCTTTTACTTTTGAATCCATGATTGATCCTCTTAAACCAAAGTGTGGTCTAAAAGTTAGTTTAGTACCAACATAGAAACAACGAGCTAGCTCTAGATCAAATAGGTGCATATGTAAATCCCATTGACCATTAGCACGGTTAACAGTTGTGTGTTGTGAATTTGTTTGATGAGATCTCCATAATGGATAAATGCCACGAGAGGCTAATAATGGAGTAACGGTTTTGCTATTGTTTGCATATAACCATGTGTACTCTGCCATTAGATCCCAATTATCGTGATCGAAATTCATTCCAAGTGCTACTTTGAAGCCAGGTTTGAATTTGTAGCTATAATCTACAACATCACCGTTTACTAATGATTGACTTCCTGGAGCTGCAGCTTCTCTTAAGCCAATTTGGAGCTCTTGCATTTTTGGTTGCCAGAAAATGAAGCTACCAGAAAGGAAAAAGTCCCATGCTCCTGTTACGTCAATACGAGCAGGTGAGTTATAAGCACTCATCATTTCGTTTTCATCAACGGCATGTCCTTGATCATAACCCATTGAATCTTGTTGTTGTTTATCTTGTGCTCTGGAATTGTAAGCACTGTAACCAAATGTCATAGCGAATAATGCTAGGGCAAATGGCACACTTTTTAATAGTTTGTTTGTCATTTTAGTCCCCCTTAGGCATTTCTAACTTCTTCAGGATAAGCTACCTAAATAGCAGAAAGCCGGTTTTTTTAATTCCTTTAATCAAATTAATACAAATATAAAAATTTTTTTTCAAGCTTTATTGATATTTTTTGTTTAAGGAGTATTTTTTTGCAACGGTTTTTATTTTTTTTTTCTAACTTTTTAGAAGTTGGCATGAATTTTGCTACAAGAATGTTATTAACGTTTTCTCTCTTTAATTATTTAAACAGCAATTAACCTAATTGGTTTGTTTCAGTTTGTTTTAGAATTATTATCTTATTAATTCTCGAGCTTTTTTTATTTTTCCAGATAGCAATTCATTAATTTCTTGAATTTTTTCTCAAAAAAGTAAATGGAATAGATTAAATACACATATTTTAGGTGCACAGTGAATAGGTTAATCTATTTTATATTCCTTATTCCACTATATATACTTGCAGATGGCGTTTCTTTATATAATGACACTCCATTTGAATTGACGGCTACTGTGGAAGCAGCTGATGGAACATTATTAGGCCAGATAACTATTCAGCCTGGTGTGCAACAGAACTGGACAGAAAATCAAGCCTTTGCACTAAATGTTCCACAGAAACCAACAGCTTCTGTAACCCCGTATCGTGTTATCTGGAAATGTAATGAAGGAGATGTATTTGCTCTGTGTTCCTGGGTTAGCCCAGGATCTGATGTACGAGCATCACTTTGTCCGGGACAGCATTTTTGCAAACAAAAAGATAAAAAAACTCAATCTTCCCCCTCAAATTGCCCTCCTTGCGAGAAGGCAAGCAAATAGGGCTCTAGAAAAGATATAGCTCTGTTAAGAAAAAATCATGTGAATCAACCGGAAGAGATTCTGTTTGCTGTTCTTTAAACCCAATCCCGTAAAAGTGTTTTGTTGGCAGGTTGATTAAAAATCGATCATAATGTCCTTGCCCATAACCAAGACGGTGCTTTTTTTTATCAAAAGCAAGTCCAGGCACTAAGACGACTTCAATTTGATTGGGTTCTACAAGTTCACAAAGCTTTTGGTTGGGTTCAAAAATGTTATTACTTGGATTCCGGGTTAATTGAGAATCGATATCTGTTACTAAGTAAGAAAAGAGCTCTTGCCCGTTTGTTTTTAACAAGACTAATCGTCCCTCTTGGCTTAAGATTTGATTTAATGGCCATAAATCAATTTCTAATGGCTTGCTTGCAAAAGAACAAACATACTGAAATCTCTCCAGAGCTTTTAATAATACCTTTGTGGCTTCTTGCGCAACTCGCTCTCTTCGATTAGCGCTTATTTTATTTCTTAGCTGAATAAAATGTTTTCTGAGCTTATTTTTAGTATTTGGTTCTGAAGCGGTCATTCTACGATGCTCCCTTTATCATAGGTAATTTTTTTAATTAGTATTCCTTCTTCATCAAATAAGGAAGCTGTCCCGGAACCTTTATGCACTTTTGAACAAGGTTCTTTTTCATTGAGCTTAAAATACTTTCCATTAATCAATCGATCATTTTCATATTCTTCAACCAGCATTACTTGGCCAGTCTTATACCAAACAAGATACATGCCTGTTTTTCTGTTTTTAGACATTTCATGTTGGGATTTTACTTTACCACCGGGATACCAAGTTTTCACGACACCATGAATATATCCATCCAGCCAATTAAAGGAGAGTTTGGGTTGTTCCTTTGAGTCGTTATTTGTATAATAACAGACTTCTTCGCCTTGTCTTTTCCCATGATACAAGTTATATCGCTTTTTTAACTGCCCATCTTTTGTAAATTTTTCTACTTTTCCATGAGGAACTCCTCTTATATAAGGAGTTTTTTTCCATATGGTTTCATGTTTGAATTGGATAGCGGTTCCGTTTCCATTGGTGATCGAACTGATAAGCTCTTTTTGTGGGGTATAATAGTATCCTGTAGATAAATTGCCATTTTCATAGATCTCTATTGTAGAGGGAATTTCTTTTGGCCAAAAACTTTCACTTTTTCCCGATTTTATTCCCTTTCCAAACTGAATTCTTTTTATTAAGTTGCCATCTAGATTCCAATATATAGCTTCCCCATGAATCTGATTTTTTTCATAAGGAAGAGAAGCTTTTTTTTCTCCTGTTTCATAATAATGGTTGGCTACTCCAGATAAAATTCCTTTTACATAAGGAATTTCAGCAATTAACACTCCTTTTTCATTCCAAATTGAGCTAATTCCATCAAAAATCCATTCTTCTTTAGATTGATCTGATAAGTTAGCTGGACCTCCTATTACCTTTACTTGCGCTTTCATTTGTCCATTTGGATACCATTCTTGATATAGACCATTTGCCCGTGCATCAGCAACTTCAAGCGTTTGCCATAAATTTCCATTTGCATGATAACTAGAAAGTTTTCCAAAAGTCTTTGCCTCTTTTTGATTGTTATATAACCGCAATACTTGTTTGTAGGGCTGAGGAGCATCAAAATTTTTATTTTGATACTTTTCTAACTTTTCTTTTGAACTTATCGTTTCTGTGATGTCATTTCTGTCAATTATTTGAAGACTAACTAACCGATCTTGATCTGAAACGGTTTGCGTCATTGAAGAACAGCCCGCTAGAAAAATTGTTAATACGCTAACTATTTTTTTCATGAAATTCCCTTTGTATTAGCTGAAAATTTATTAAATAATTAGAAGGGCTGCTTAAAGAAGCAGGTCTCTCTAAGGAAAATTTTTTGATAATGATTTGTGGTTTGTTTTTACTATCACTCCCAGGGGATTCTAACAAACGAATTAACTGTGAGATATCTTTTGTGGAACATTCCAGAGGGTGCGATAATTTAATTTCTCTTTCAGTGGCAAGAGGTGAATTTCTTTCTTCAGTAAATGAGAAATATACTCTGTTAGTATTCATTAAATAATAAAGCCTGTTTTCAATTTGGTCGCTAACCTGTTTGGATAAATCTCTTCTTTGTATGTTTTCTAGTAAATGCTTTTCTTCCGCTAAAGGAGAAAAGGTTTCTAAAGTAGGTTGTATTGAAATGCAAGGCGATGAGTGTTTTTTAATACAGGCTCTTTTCATCAATAAGTGCTTTTGGTTTTTCTTGCTGAAGTAAATTAATTCTGAAAACTTCTTTTCCGTTTCAACGGCATGTTGATATTGATAGTAAAAAAAGCTAATACAAAAAATTGGTAAAAGAACCAACACCATGGTTAATACCAATATGCGTTTAAAGCTATGGAAATAGTCAGCTATTTTTACGAATAGATTCATATACAAAACTTTCTTTAAGGGGTTTTTCTTTTAGATAAAACTGAATTACTGTTGAGGTGTTTTCTTGTTTCCATTGGATCTTTTTCGAATAATCAATTATAGCACAGTCTTTCAAAATATAATTCTTGAAAATTTTCAATTCATCTGAGTTTTTAAAGTTTATTTCTAAAGAGACTCGTAAAATATTCTTACTTTGAGGAGCACCTATTCTCGGAAATGATACGAGATCATAGTCAAATTTTATTATAGAAAGCGCATCATTATTGTATCCTTGACTTAGAAATACAGCATTAAAAACGTCAGAAAGCGTATATCGCAAGGGAAGATAGGGAAAGGTTTTTTTGCTTTTTATTAAAAGCTCACTAATTAATTCATGCGGGTTATATGAGAGCTCCATTGCTGGGTTTGGACCAAACAAACGATTCTTTATATCAGCAAAATTATGTATGTATTGATTCAATCGTTCTTGTTTTTTTTGGATAGCCTTTCTACCGATAACCAAGATTGATAAAGATAATAAAACAGAAAAACAGCAAGAAAGGATTATTTTTTTAGCAAAAGCCATTTTTTGCGAAGAAGAGGGACGGTTATCAGGTCTTAATTGTAGGGGCTTTTTATTGATCAAAGGATCTAGAGCCAGCCCGATAGCTATAGAAAAGGGCATTAATCCTTGATCTGCTTGGTTTAACTTTATCTGATGGAGCTGATGCTTTGAAACAAAGTTGTTTATAGGTTCTTCAAAGTGATTTTGATTGGCTAAAAAACACACCGGCATTGTGTTTTTTTCCTTCTCGTCTAAATATATTGTGGTGAGCGCCTTATCTAGCTCTATTGCCAGTTGCTTTGCATCATTTGATTTTTGAAATACGCTTAATAAAGAACTTTTTTCAATTATGCCATTTCTAATCTTTAGAAAAAATGGCGCCTGTTGATGTAGGACGATTACTAAAAGGTTTTTTTGCTGAGGAAGATAAGTCTTGATAAAATTGTAGGCTGCTTGGGTATGGCTTGATATAATATCAGGTTCTATGTTGCTGCAACGATACTGTTCAAGATGGCTATTAATATGAAGTTTTGAGGTTAAATAGACACAGTAGTGGGTTCGTTTATTGGTTCGTGACAATGCATATGCCAAGATTTTTTCTGGTATTTCTAGATTAAATAAATGAGCGAAGTTAGGTTTCTCGAGCGCTGAAAATAGTCTTTTCTTTTCAATTGTTACAGACTTGCTAATTATTTGATGAGAATCTAAAGCAGTTACTATCCGCTTTCGATTCTCGTGTAAAAGAGTGTAAAGCCGCTTTACATCATCTACATTGCTTGTATCGAAGAGGAACAAATCATTAACAATGAATCCTCGGCCAAGTTTTTTTAAGATGGCTAAAGAAATAATCCCTTGGTTTATGTCTATTCCGTAAAAAAGCATTTCAATCATTAATTATTAATATTCCAAATAAAAATATCGAAAATTCATTTTAAATGGAATTAAAGAAATGTTTATGTTTAAAGAATTGATAGCAAAAAACTAGCAAACGAGATATACTTATATGTATAATTTTTGATTTTATGATTCCTAAAATAGTCCATATTATTTTTACTTTATATTCCGTTCTATTAATCATTCGGATTTTGTCTTCGTGGTTTCCTCATTTTCAGCAACACCGAATTATGAGATGGATCAATACTTATACAGACCCCTATTTAAATTTCTTTAGGAAATTTATTCCTCCTATGGGAGGAAGGATTGACTTAAGCCCAATTTTAGGTTTCATGGCCCTACGTTTTATCGAAATGATAATTTTAAATGTGATCAGATGAAAAAATATATACGGCCTTTAACCTTAAAAAACTTGCAACTTCCCAATAATATTTTTTATGCACCTCTTGCTGGTTGCTCGGATTATCCTTTTAGAGAAATTTCAAAAAGCTATCACCCTGGTATCGTCTTTTGTGAAATGGTAAAAGCTGAAGCACTGATTCGTCATGATCCGAATACTTATAAGTTTTTGGATTATTCTGCTGAAATGCACCCTATTGGAGCTCAGATTTGCACAAGCAATCCGAAAAATGCCAAAATTGCTGCTAAATATATCGAAAAGTTGGGGTTTGATCTTCTTGATTTAAATTGCGGATGTCCTGTGGATAAAGTTACAAAAGACGGCAGTGGGTCTGGCATGCTAAAAAATCCTCAGTTAATTGGAGAGGTCCTTCATCAAATGGTAAGCGAAGTGCAGATCCCTGTTACTCTAAAAATCAGATCAGGTTGGGATGATGAGTCTATTAATGTCGAAGAAATTGTAAAAATTGCCATTTTAGCGGGGGCACAAGTCATCACAGTACATGGAAGAACTAGGGAACAAGGATACAGAGGTCCAGCTAACTGGGACTATATTAAAAGAGCCGTTCAAGCAGCGGGCGAACAAATTTTAGTTTTTGGAAATGGGGATGTTTTTTCTGCTGAAGCATCATTGAATATGTTTGAAATCACAGGCTGTCATGGTATTACAGTTTCTCGGGGTACAATGGGGATGCCTTGGATTTACAGAGAAATCGAACAGCTTATTGTAAATGACAGCAGACAAAATATGGATGAGCTGGAAATCCTAAAAGTACTAAAAAGACATTTTTCGATGATCCTCAATTACCAGTCCGGAAAACGAGCCTTATTAGATATGAGACGAGTTGGTAGTTGGTATATGAAACTTGCTTCATTTAACCCGGAATTAAAAAAAGCAATGATTACACTGAAAGAACCAGACGAAATAATGGAAGTGTTGAATAGGTATTAATTATGAGAAAGCTAATTATCGCTGACGGCGTAAAACCCCCACCTTCAGGCGTGGGGATATAAGCCGCATTTTTTCCTCTTGCAGGATACTTAATAATGTATTACAACGAAATCATGAAAATTGTAAATCGATCATATCACTACAGATTCTATCCTACCGAAGAGCAGAAAATACAGCTCTCACATGCTTTTGGATGCTCTCGCTTCGTTTACAATCATTTTTTAAAGGAAAGAACCGACGCCTACTACGAAAGA
>Ga0326597_10000392_pt1 | contig 79099 bp, 58 predicted proteins | sample RVTome_12_FD_203789 | JGI IMG/M metagenome (GOLD analysis project Ga0326597, IMG submission 203789) | Soil microbial communities from uranium-contaminated site in the Upper Colorado River Basin, Wyoming, United States - RVT100D185 | ecosystem: Environmental > Terrestrial > Soil > Contaminated >...
CCCTTTGTCGGTGATGGCTTCACGCGTTGGGTCGACGGCCAGTACGCGCTCAACGCGCCCGAGTTGGGCCTCTCGAACTGGGAGGGCGGTCGACTGTTCGCGCGCGGCGGCGTGTTGTCGGGCGACGGCGTCCACACGATCCGGCTGCGCGTCACCCAATCCGACCCCGAACTCCACCGCTGACGCACGTGCGGGTGGCTCCACACCGGCCAGGCCGGTGCGCAGCCACCCGCGATGTCAGGCGATGGCGTAGCGCTCGATGCCATCGTCGTCGAGGGCGGCCGTCAGCTCGCCCCGGTCGACCAACACGTCGAGGTGGGCGACGGTCTCGTTGGTGGCCAGCATCGCGTTGAACGGGTCGAGGTCCGCCATGCTGCGGTGGCGGCTGGTCCACGGCAGCTTGACGGCCACCTCCCATCCAGTCGACGCACCGTCGCGGACGGCCGCCAGCGACAGGGCCAGTCGTTCGTCGTGGTGGGACAGGAGTTCGTCGACCCGTTCGTGCGTGCGTGCCTGGACCGGGCCATGGGCGGGCAGCAGGCGCGTGTCCGGCAGTCCCTTCACGATGGCCAGCGAGTCCAGGTAATCCGCCAGCATCGAGCGGGTCAGTGCCTGCTCGAACCCGATCGACGGCGTGATGTGAGGCAGCACGTGGTCGCCCGCGAACAGCAGGTTGTTGGCACGATCCAGGAAGACGACATGGCCCTGGGTGTGCCCGGGGGTGGCGATCGCTTCCAGGCTGCGCCCGTCGAGCTCGATGGTGGGGTTGCCCTCGAGCCACTCGTCCGGGAGGCCCCATTCGACGGGGATGTGCGGGCGGTTCTCGCGAGCAATGCGCATCCGCTCCATCAGGTCGTGGGCTCCCGCGCGCCACAGCCGAGCCCGGACGGGGCTGTCCTGCGGTGACGGCGGATCGAGCAGCGCAACGACCGAGGGCTGCTCACCGATGCCAAGCGAGACCTTCATTCCGTAGATCTTGCGCAGCTTGAGCCCCAGCTCGTAGTGGTCGCGGTGGGCATGGGTGACCAGGAACCGGGTGATGTCGCCGAGGTCGCGGTCGACGCGACCAAGCCCCTCCTCCAGCTGCTCCCTCGCTCCCCCGATTGCCCACCCACTGTCGATCAGGACCAGGCCGTCGGGCTGCTCGATGGCATAGATGTTCACGGCCTTCAGGCCGTCGCCGGGCAGCGGCAACGGAATGCGATGGACCCCCGGCGCAACCTGTTCCGTCGCCGGCTCGGTCCACGCTCCACGGTTGAACGCGCTGACGTGGGCGTCCGGATGCGGGCTGGCGTCGAGTTCTGACGAGGCGTCGGGCGGGTCCAATGGAATCGAGGGGTCGGTCAAGGACAGCCTGACGCGCGGAGTCGGAGGGAAATGCGACGCTATCGGCAGATCGTGGCAACCATCATCGGCCGTCGAGCGTCTGGAAGTGATGGAGGAGACGGACCGGCAGACGACCGGCCGCGACACGCCGATCATGGGAGCGACCGTGCTGACCAGCACCGCCACCGCGGACGACGCCTTTGCCGCGGTCTTCGCCGACCAGCGTGAGCGTGCCGTCCGGCTCGCGTGGCTGCTGGTTGGCGATCCGGACCAGGCCGAGGATGTCGCTGCGGAGGCGTTCGCCAAGACGTGGCGGCGCTGGCGGCGTGGCGGGATCGACGACCCGAGCGCGTACGTACGCCGGGCCGTCGTCAACGAGGCGAACTCGCGCCTGCGACGGCGCTACCGGGAACGCGCCGAAGCGCAACGCGCGACCGGCGACCACCGCGGGATCCGCCTGGTCGACGAGGACGCCGCCGACCGCGACGAGGTGTGGCGCGCCCTGCGGCGCGTCCCACCGCGTCAGCGTGCCGCGCTGGTCCTGCGCTTCTACGAGGACCTCCCCGAGCGGGAGGTCGCCGCCGTGCTCGGCATCAGCGTGGGCACGGTCAAGTCCCTCACCTCGCGCGGGCTGGACCGCCTGCAGCAGGCCATGGAGGTGGCGCGATGACCGCCGTCGACGACCACGACGCCCGACAGGAACGCCTGCGCGCCAGCCTGCACGAGCGTGCTGGCGACATCAGGTCGACCCCCGTCCTGTGGGAGAGGACCGAGCAGCGCTTCACCCGCAACCGCCGGCGTCTGCTCGTGGTCTCCGCGCTCGGCGCCGCGGCAGTGGTCAGTCTCGCCGCCGTGATCGGTGGCGCCGTCACCAGCCGCGGTGACCGCGACGGAGTCGTGATCGACCAGCCCGGCGACGCGACACCGACCCCCACGTCGACAGAGTCGTCCGGCCCTGCCCAACCGGTGCCCGGGCGCCCCAACCATGCCCTGGCCGCCCAGGCGACGATGCTGGTCGCCTTCGACTTCACGTCCGGTGAAGTTGCGCGGTGGCAGGTCGACCTCGGCCGCGCGCCAGTACGCCTCGCGTTGCGGCCCGGCACGTCCGAGGACCGGCCGGTCGTCGCGTGGGCAAGCGTGGGCGGAACCGGCTGGGAGGTCGGCGTCAGCGAGATCGACGTGGCCACCGGCCAGGTGCGCGACGTGTTCGTCGAGCAGGCCAGTCCGGGCCTGGGCGCCGACCAGGCCGTGGCGCCCGGACCCGCCTGGTCGCCCGACGGGCGCGACCTCGCGTGGGTGTCCTCGAGCGTGCGCGACGGGGCCATCGAGTCCCACCTGAACGTGCGCGGACTCGACGGGACGGACGTCGTCGGCAGCCTCGACCAGCAACTGCTGGGCGGACCCGCCCCCGGCCGCGCCGGCGTCACCTCCTGGTCGTGGACCGGCGACGAGGGCGACGTCCCGATCGGTCAGATCACGCTGGTCGGCGATGGCCGCGTCTTCAGCCTCGAGATCGCGCACCTCGACTGGCGGCCCGAACCCGCCGCCCTCGACACCACGCAGCCGCAGGAGATGGACCCGCTCGGTGGGCTGTTCGACCTCGCGTGGGACGGGACGCGACACTGGGCGCTGGTGCGCTCGACGACCCAGTTGGCCGAGCCGGTCGCGTGGTTCGACGTTGTCGCCTGGGACGGTTCCGGCGAGGTCGCACTGCACGACGTCGGCCCCTTCCCGCCCGCCGAGGACGCCGAGCTGGCGCTCGTCGGTGGTGTCGCGATCGTCGCCTCCGGCGGCGAAGTCCGCACGGTCGCCGTGGACCGCCCCGACGAGTTCCTGATGCAGCTGCAGGACCCGTCCGCCAGTTGGCACGGCGTCGCCCTGCCCATCGTGACCATCCCCCCGGGCGGCGTCCCCGTACCCCCGGCTCCGGCGCCAGACCCGACGACGCTCGAGCCCGTGACGCGGTCTGACGCGCTACCCGGCATGGTCGTGACCGGGGCGGGCCATCAACTCGTCATCGCCCGGTCCGACGGCGCAACGGTTGCCACGTTCGACCTGGCCATCCCCACGGACGCGTCGTACGAGATCGTCGGCCTGGACGTCCGACCCGGATCCACGCACGACGACGCCACGGTCGCGATCCTGCTGGACCTGGACGACCGGCCGCACCTGGCCTGGGCGCGACTGCAGGACGGGACGATCCGGGCCGGCGAGTTCGATGCCGCCCACCAGCCGTGGCGCACCGAGTCGTTCCTGTCCGTCGATGGTGAGATGCCGGTCCCGCGCTTCTCGGGCGACGGCCGCTTCGTGGGCTGGGTCGAGACCGGGCCTGGCGGCGAACGGACGCTGCGCACCGTCGGCTGGCTCCCAGGAGCCGACGCGCCGGGTACCGGTCGGACGGCCGATGACAATGCCGCTTTCGGGCTCGGCCCCGGCGCCGGCACGTTGGAGTTCTGGTCCAACCCGGTCACGTCGCGTTCCGACGGCCAGGGGTCATGGGTGATGGTCTCCAACGCCGACGCGACAGTCTCGACCTGCGAGTTCGAGCACCAGGCCGACGGCGCCCTCGCCTTGATCATGTGCGAGGCGGACGTTGCCGTCGACCGCCAGGTTCTCGCCATCACCGACTGGGCCGTGCTTGAGGACGCCGGCGCCACCCGACGGCTGCTGCGGCTCGACGACCCCGACGGCGAACCCCTCCCGCTGCCGACCGAGGTCGCCGTGGATGCGGACCCGACCGCCATCTGGCTGGCCCGCGCCGGTGCGGACGCGGTGTTCGTCGGCTTCGACGGCCGCGCCTGGCTGGTGACCGTCGACGGCGCCCAAGAACTCGGCGGCACGATCACCACGATCGCTGCCCTCGCCTGACGCCACCCAAACCCCGCCGTTCACTGAACCGCAACGACCACCACACACCCCGCGCCGTTCAATGAACCGCGGCGCGCGTCAGCGCTGGGGTCGGGAGCGGCGCAGGACCCGCAGGGCGGACTGGGCGGCGTGGAAGCCGGCCATGCCGTGCACGCCGGCGCCCGGTGGGGTCGCAGCGGAGCACAGGAACACGCCCGGGATCCCGGTGGCGTACGGATCCACGGCGAAGCGAGGCCGGAAGACGGCCTGGATCGGGTCGCCCTGGCCGGTGGCGATGTCGCCGCCGACGTAGTTCGGGTTGTAGGCCTCAAAGTCGGCCGGCCCCCACGTGTGCATGCCGACGATCCGCTCGCGCGTGCCCGGTGCAAAGCGTTCCAGCTGGGACAGCAGGCCGTCCGTGGCATTGCCGCTGAAGCCCGCCGGGACGTGGGCATAGGTCCACACGGGGTGGACGTCGCCGACGGACCGCGACGGGTCGGCGAGGTACTGCTGCGCAACCAGCACGAACGGCCGCTCGGGCAGGCGACCGGCAGCGACTTCGCGCTCGGCCGCCGCCAGCTCCGTCATGGTCCCGCCGAGGTGGACGGTCCCGGCGCGCCGGCAGGCGTCAGCCGTCCACGGGATGCCGCCGTCGACGGCGAGGTCGACCTTGAATGCGGCCGGGCCGTGGCGGTAGCGCAGGTAGGCACGGCGGACGCGCCGCGGCATGCGCTCGCCGGCGATCCGCGCCATGGCCCCAGGTGCCACGTCGAACAGCGCCACGCGGCAGCGCGGCAGCTGGGCGAGCGACGTCACGTCCGTGCCGGTCTCGATCGTCCCACCGAGGGAGCGAAGCAGCGACGCGAGGGCGTCGGTGATCGCCCGCGAGCCACCAACGGCCACCGGCCAACCCGCCGCGTGCCCGGCTGCCGTCAACAACAGGCCGACCCCCGCCGTCGTTGGCCGCTCCAAGGGCTGGAGCGCGTGCGCCGCGACGCCGGCGAACAGCGCCCGGGCCTGTTCGGTCGGCAGACGCCGCGCCAGCGTCGTGGCGGGCAACAGGGCTGGAAGGCCAAACCGGGCCAGCGTCAAGGGATGGCGAGGGACGTGGAGCAGCGGCTGCAGGATCTCCTCCGCCAGGGCGTCCCAGTGACGTACCAGGTGCCCGAAGATCCCCTGCCACGCAGGCCCGGCGTCACCCAGTCCCGCGACGGTCGCCTGCAATGACGCGACCATGACCCCGGCGCTGCCGTCGTCCAGCGGATGGGCCAGGTCGATCTCGGCGTGCGCCCAGTGCAGGCCATGCTCGGTCAACGGCAGGGCGCAGAAGAACGGCGATGCGATCCCCGTCGGGTGCACGGCAGAACACACGTCATGCAACAGGCCGGGAAGCGTCAGCTCGGCTGTCCGCGTCCCGCCACCGATCTCCTCGTGTCGCTCAATGACGTGGACCGAGTGACCGGCCATGGCCAGGGCGACGGCCGCGGCCAACCCGTTCGGACCCGCACCGACGACCACCGCGTCGACAGCGTCGCGAGCGCCCACGGCGGTGTGGACCCGGATCGCCGCCACGCTGCCTCCTCACGGCCACTCGGCCTCACCGCCTGCGCGAACCGTAGTCTCCGGTCGCGCGCCGACCCGGACGGGAGCACGGCAGGCGTCGACCCGAGGGACACCGTGGGCCTGATCCAACCATCGCTCCCCGACTTCGACCTGGACGCCTGGCGCCGGCAGCCCTTCGCGACCCGGGTGCGCATGGCCTGCGAGTCCTGGGCCCTCGACGGCTGGGGGTCGCCGACCAGCGCCTACCTGTTCTACGCCGTGAAGCTCGGCGTCTTCATCGGCGGCTGGGTCTGGCTGACGGCGCGGGTGTCCCCCGGGGGCCTGGACAACGTCTCGCAATGGTGGGCGTCGCCGCGTGCCGTCGAGCAAGCGGTCCTGTGGGCCATGCTGTTCGAGGGCCTCGGCCTCGGGTGCGGGAGCGGGCCGCTGACGGCCCGGTTCATCCCACCCTTCGGCGGCATGCTGCACTTCGCCCGGCCGGGCACGACACGCCTGCCACCGTGGCCGGGCCGGGTCCCGCTGACCAGGGGCCACCTGCGCACGCCCGTCGACGCCGCGCTCTACCTCGGTGCTGTCGCCGCCGTCGTCGCCGCCCTCCTTTCACCCAGGGTCGACGACCGGCTGCTCCTGGCGATCGCCGTGCTGATCCCGCTCGTCGGCCTGCGTGACAGGACGGTCTTCCTGGCGTTTCGCTCCGAGCACTACCTGCTTGCCGTGCTGGTGTTCCTGCTGGCCGATGACCCGCTGCCGGGCATCAAGGCGGTCATGCTGGCCATCTGGGTCGGGGCGGCGCTGTCCAAGGTCAACCACCATTTCCCCAACGTCGTGACGGTCATGCTGTCCAACAGTCCGGTGATGCGCTCCAGGGCGATCCGGCGTCGCCTCTACCGCGACTTCCCGGGCGACCTCAGACCATCCCGGCTTGCCACCCGACTGGCCCACACCGGCACGGCGGTCGAGTTCACGTTTCCCCTCGTCCTGGCATTCTCCAGCGGGGGCAACGTGACCCGCGTCGCCCTGCTGGTCATGATCGCATTCCACCTGAACATCCTGTCCAGCGTCCCTGCAGGCGTCCCGCTGGAGTGGAACGTCGTCTTCATCCACGGCGCGATGGCGCTGTTCGGGTCACAGGCGCAGGTGCGGTTCTGGGCCATCGACGATCCGCTGCTGGCAGTGATCCTCCTGGTCGCGTGCGTGGTCGTGCCGATCTGGGGAAACGTGCGGCCTGACCAGCTGAGCTTCCTGCCGTCGATGCGCTACTACGCCGGCAACTGGCCCGTCAGCGCATGGCTCTTCAGGCCGGGTGCCCTGGAGAAGATCGACGAACGCATCGTGTCGGTGAGCAGGACGCCGATGCGCCAACTGGCCATGTTCTACGACGACAACACGACGCAGCTCATGCTGGCCAAGGCCGGGGCGTTTCGATCGATGCACGTCCACGGCCGGCTGGTCCACCAGTGCATGGCGCTGGCAGTCGATGATCTGGACGACTACCAGTGGATCGAGGGAGAGCTGATCGCCGGCATCGCCCTCGGGTGGAACTTCGGGGACGGCCACCTGCACCAGGAACAGCTCCTGGAGGCGTTGCAGGCGCAGGTGGGCTGGGGCCGCGGCGACGTCGTCGGGGTGTTCATCGAGGGTCAGCCATTGGGCAAACCGGCCCTGCACTGGCGCATCGTGGACTGCGTCGACGGCCTGCTCGAAGAAGGTCACGCCGACGTGAACGACCTCCGTCAGCGCCAGCCGTGGCAACCCGAACCGACGCGGACCGGCTGACCGGTTGGTGCCGGGCGGCAACCCGGGTGCGTCGGCCGGCGTCCTATCGTGCGCCGGCGAGACCTGGAGGGTTCCTTGCGCGTGCGCAGTGCAGTGGGTGGGCTCGCAGCAGCCGTTGTGTTGGCGGCCTGCGGTGGGTCCACGAGCGGGTCGCCCGGAGGAGGGGGCGGCGGCTCATCCTCGCCCGACGAGGTCGCGTCCGATGCGGTTGCGAGGTGTACCGACGTGCCGACGCTGGAAGCGCCGGCAGACTGGTATGCCGACGAACCGGTCTACGTCGGCAACGAGATGCCGGTCGAGGAAGCCCGCGCCTGGGCGCAGCGCCGGCCGGGCTTCGAGGAAGTGTGGATCGACCGCGACCACAACGGCTGGGTGAGCCTGGCCTTCAGCAAGGATGCCGAGGCCGCCCAGGCCGACCTCGAGACCGCGTTCCCCGACGGTGGCGTGGTCGTCGTGCCCGTGGGCTACAGCTACGCCGGACTGCGTGAGCTGCAGGACCGAGTCGTCGAGCGGTTCGCCTCCGAGGGGATCGGTGTAGGCGTGTCGGTCACCCAGGGTGTCGTGACGATCGGCTTCGGCGTGCTGACCGACGAGCGATTGGCCGCCGTGGAGGACGCCTTCGGCGACGAGCCCGTCTGTGTCGAGGGAGCCGACCCAGCTGACGTCCCGACCGACGGGCCACAGCCGGTCACCGGCGACGGGTGGCGCCTGCTGGCCGACGAGGCGCCGGCGGGCCAGGCCTACCGGACCGGGATCGCCTGGGACGACGCCAGCTACGCCGACCTGTGGGTGCGCGCTGGCGTCACCGCCGACGCGCCGGCCGTCGACTTCGACGCGGAGGTCGTCATCTGGTTTGGCGCCGTCTACGGCTCGAGCTGCCCCGACCTGCGCCTGGACGACGTGATCGTCGACCACGACCGCGCGCTGGTGTACGCCGACATCGTGCTGGTCGAGCCGCCGGCCGCGTGCACCGACGACGCGAACCCACACGCCTACCTCGTCGCCGTGCAGCGCGCCGCGCTGCCGGCGGGTCCGTTCGCGATCCAGCTCGATGCCGACGGGACTCCCGCAGGCGTGCCGGAGGAACGCACGTACGTCGACGCCGACCTGTCCCAGCCCGGCGCGACCGCAGAGCCCGACCAGGTCCGCAACGACGACGAGCCGGCCGGCCAACAGCCCGCCCGCAGTGGTGACGTCATCGAGGTCGGCTACCCGTGGCCGTATCGCGCGTTCGTGCACTGTGGAGCTGAGTGGCTGGGCGAGCTCAACGGCGTGGTGTGGCGTACGGCCGAGGCCGTGCCGGGTCAGGAGTTCCTGCCGCAGCCGTGGCGTGACCTCGTCAACGACGACCAGCTCGACCTGGAGGTGACGATCCGCGAGGGCGACCCGCCCACGCTGACCGCGGTCGCCAACGGCCACGAGGTCACCTACGTCCCCACCGACGACCCCCAGCCGCCCTGCGACTGAGCCCTCCGATCCGACCTGTGCTTGCCTGCCCCGGGACCGAAGGGGCGGGCATGTTCTTCCAGGAGTTCACGCAGGCGGCGCCGGCGATCGCGGAGGTGTTCACGCGCCGCCACCGGGCGACCAACAGCCTGTGCCTGCTGGGCACGATCCGGGCGGATGGGTCGCCGCGGATCAGCCCGATGGAGCCGCGGATCGTGGGCGACCACCTGGTGATGGTGGGCATGCCGGGCACGCGCAAGTTCGTCGACCTCGAACGCGACCCGCGGTTCTGCCTGCACACCGGCACGGTGGACCCGATGCTGGCCGACGGTGACGTGAAGCTGTGGGGCCGCGTCATGGCCCTCGACGACCCCGACCTGCACGATCGATTCCTGCAGGAGATGTTCGAGCAGACCGGGTACGACATGCGCGAGGAAACGTTCGATCCGTTCTACGTCGCCGACCTGACCAGCGGTTCGTCACTGGCACTGGTCGACGGCAAGCGGCTGGAGGCGACGATCTGGAAGGCCGGCGAGGCCGAACGCGTCGTCGTGGTCGACGAGGCGTGACCGGCTACCCGGCCCGCAACGACAGGCGCAGCGTCCGGGTCGGGTTGTCGACGCTTCAATCTTGAGGGCTGCCCGCTGGAGCGCACGTGAGCGATTCCTCGCCCGACGACCCGCGACCGCTGGGACCGGCGATCATCGTGCTGTCGGCAGCGCGCCTGGTGGTCAACACCCTCGAACGGTTCGTCTACCCGTTCCTGCCCACGATCGCCCGCGGCCTGGGCATCCCGTTGGAGCAAGCCGGCCTGCTGCTGTCGCTGCGGTCGGGCGCGGCAATCGGGGTGCCGGGCATGGTGCGCGTGCTGGGAGCGCGAGGGCGCCAGCGCCGCCAGATGACCGTGGCACTGGTGGCGCTCGCGCTGGGCGCGTTCGTCATCGTGGGTCCGTGGGGTGTGCGCGGGGCCGCACTCGGCTTTGCCGTCGTGGGCATGGCCAAGCTCACCTACGACAACGGCGCACAGACCTACCTGTCGCAACGCACCTCCTATGCGCAGCGGGCGCGAGTGCTGGGCTGGCTCGAGCTGACCTTTGCCGGCGGGCTGTTGATCGGCACGCCCATCGTGGGCCTGCTCATCGGTTGGTTCGGGTGGCGGGCCGGGTTCATCGCGGTCGGCGTCGGCTCACTGGCCATGGTGGGCGTGGTGCGCCGCGTGACCGAGCCAGGCCACCCCGAGGGCGCTGACGAGCCCGAGCGGTTGCAGCTCAACCCAGCGGCGCTGTCGCTGCTGGGGGTGGTCGGCCTCTACATGCTCGGCACCGAGGTGTCGTTCGTGTCGATCGGCGCCTGGATGGAGGACGACCTGGGTGTTGGCCTGGCAGGTCTTGGGGGCCTTGCGATCCTGTTGGGGCTGGCGGAAGCCTTGGGCGAGGGAGTCGTGATCGCCCGGGCAGACGCGCTCGGAAAGCGGAGCGCGACCCTGCTGGGCCTTGGGATCGGCGTCGTCGGGTTCGGCCTGCTGGCCACGGTCGGAACGACGATCGTCACAGGGATCGGTGCGCTCGCCCTCGCCCTGTTCGGATTCGAGATCGCGATCGTTGCCACGATCCCGTTGGCCAGTGAGCTGCTGCCGCGGGCGCGTGGGGCGTTCCTGGCGTGGTTGGGGGTGGCGATCATGGCGGGCCGGTCCGTCGGGGCCATCCTTGGGCCATGGCTGTATGTCCGCCACGGCATGGACGCGGTGGCGGGCACGAGCGCTGTGACCTACCTCGTCGCCATGGGACTGCTGGCGCTGCTGCTGACTGACGACCGCGGGCACACCATCGCCTGACCCGGTCGGGGGCGCGGCCACGCGCAGCGTCAGGCGTCGGTGAACAGCCGCGGCTGGATCAGGGCCTGGATCGGCGCCCAGGAGTGCCGGTGCAGCCGGCACGGGCCGTGCTGGTCCAGCGCCTCGACATGCGCAGGGGCCGGATACCCCTTGTTCGACTCGAACGCGTACTCCGGGTGGTTCGAGGCAGCCGCGGCCATCATGGCGTCGCGCGTCACCTTCGCCACGATCGACGCGGCCGCGATCGACGCCGAGTGCGCGTCCCCGTGCACGACCCTCTGGTTGGCCGTGCCGTAGCCGGCAAGGAAGTCCCAGTTGCCGTCGAGCAGGACCACGTCCGGACGAACGGAAAGCGCGTCGACGGCACGCCGTGCGGCGGCCTGCATTGCCGCACTCATGCCAAGGGTGTCGATCTCGTCGTTGCTCGCGTGGCCGATCCCGATGGCCAGCGCGAAGTCCCGGAGTCGGGCGGCCAGTTCCTCGCGGCGGAGCGGATCCAGCATCTTCGAGTCACGCAGCTTGTACATCCGCCGGTCGTTCGGGAGCACGACCGCGGCGTAGGTGACCGGTCCGGCCCAGGCCCCGCGGCCCACTTCGTCGATCCCGGCGACGACCAGACCGGCGTCCCAGTGCGGTTGCTCCAGCCGGACCCCGGGCACATCGGGGAGTCGCTTCACCCGGCCCGTCGGGGTGCGCTTGGTGTTGCGTCGTTTCGATGCCGGCCTGCCCATGTCGATCACGCTACCGACGGCCTTCGACGAGGTGGTCGAACGTGACCCCGGGGGGCGCCGGATGGCCCGCCGGCACTGGGACGTTCGCCCGCTGCATGCAGCGCCGGGTCCGTCCATGCTGCGGCGTGCGGCGCGCGTCGGGAGCCCTGCCATGTCGTGGATCTGTGTGGATGGCAACGAGGCAGCAGCGCGCGTCGCCTACTCGTGTTCGGACGCCATTGCCATCTACCCGATCACGCCGGCATCCCCGATGGGAGAACACGCGGACGGTTGGGCGGCGCAGGACCGGCCCAACCTCTGGGGCGTGACCCCCCGCGTCGTGGAGTTGCAGTCCGAGGGAGGTGCCGCCGGCGCATTGCACGGCATGGCCACCAAGGGTGGGCTCGCCACGACGTTCACGGCATCGCAGGGCCTGTTGCTCATGTTGCCCAACCTGTTCAAACTGGCCGGCGAACTGACCCCAGCCGTCGTGCACGTCGCCGCCAGGTCCGTGGCGACGCATGCCCTGTCGATCTTCGGCGACCACTCCGACGTCATGGCTGCACGCGGGACCGGCATGGCGATCCTCGGATCGGCCACCGTGCAGGAGGCCCAGGACCTGGCCGCCGTCGCCCATGCGACGACCTTGGCAAGTCGCGTGCCATTCCTGCACTTCTTCGACGGATTCCGTACCAGCCACGAGGTGGCTCGGATCCGCGACCTGGCGGACGACGACCTGCGAGCCCTGATCGACGACGCCGACGTGGCGGCCCACAGGCTGCGTGGACTGTCCCCCGACCGGCCCGTCCTGCGCGGATCGGCCCAGAACCCTGACGTCTTCTTCCAGGCTCGCGAGGCCGGCAACCTCCACTACGAGGTGCTGCCTGGCATCGTCCAGCAGACAATGGACCGGTTCGGCCAACAGACGGGACGCCACTACCACCTGGTCGAGTGGCATGGCCCCGCCGACGCCACCCGGGCGATCGTGCTGATGGGGTCCGGCGTCGGCGCTGCCCGTCAGGCGGTGGCCGCCATGAACGCCAGCGGCGACCGGGTGGGCCTGCTGCAGGTCCGGCTGTATCGACCGTTTCCTGCGGCCGCGTTCCTGGCCGCCCTGCCACCGACGGTGAAGTCGCTGGCCGTGCTGGACCGGACCAAGGAGCCGGGCGCGGCGGGCGAGCCGCTGCACCAGGACGTGGCGACCACGCTGCTCGATGCTTTCGGTGCCGGCCACCTCGAACAACTCCCGAGGGTCATCGCCGGACGTTACGGCCTGTCCAGCAAGGAGTTCACGCCGGCCATGGTCAAGGGCGTGTTCAACGAGTTGGCGGCGGCCAGCCCGCGGCCCCGGATCACCGTCGGGATCATCGACGATGTCACGAACCTGTCCGTGCGCCCCGATCCCGACCTCGACCTGCCGCGGGCAGACGAGGACGTCCAGGCCATCTTCTACGGGCTGGGCAGCGATGGGACGGTCGGGGCCAACAAGAACACCGTCAAGATCGTCGGCGAACACGCCGACCGCCACGCCCAGGGCTACTTCGTCTACGACTCCAAGAAGTCCGGGGCGATGACGGTGTCGCACCTGCGATTCTCCAGCCAGCCGATCGACGCGCCGTACCTGATCGAACAGGCGGACTTCGTGGCCTGCCATCAGTTCGGGTTCCTCGATCGGATCGAGGTGTTGGATCGGGCGGCGCCGGGCGCGACGTTCCTGCTCAACGCCCCGTTCGGGCCTGACGACGTGTGGGACCAGCTGCCGGAAGAGGTCCAGTACAGCATCATCGAAAAGGACATCCACCTCTGGGTCATCGACGCACAGCAGTTGGCGCGCGACGCGGGCCTCGGCGGACGCATCAACACGGTGATGCAGCCGTGCTTCTTCGCACTGTCCGGGATCCTGCCTCGCGACCAGGCCGTCGCAGCGGTGTACGGAGCCGTCCGGCGCAGCTACGCCAACCGCGGGGCGGAAGTCGTGGACCGCAACCTGGCGGCCGTGTCGATGGCGCTGGACCACCTCCACGAGGTGGAGTTCCGTCACACGATGACCGCGACGCACGCCCGCAGGCCACCGGTCCCCACGGAGGCCCCCGACTTCGTCCAGCGCGTGACGGCGAGGATCCTGGCCGGCGAGGGCGACCTGCTGCCCGTGAGTGCCCTCCCGATCGACGGGACGTTTCCGACGGCCACGTCCCGCTGGGAACGCCGCAGCATCGGCCACGAACTGCCGATCTGGGACCCGGATCTCTGCATCGACTGTGGCAAGTGCGCCATTGTGTGCCCGCACGCGGCGATCAGGGTCAAGGCCTTCACGACCGACGATCTGGCGGATGCCCCGGCCGAGTTCATCCACAAGCCCTTCTCATCGAGGGAGCTGGTCGACCATCGGTTCACCGTGCAGGTGGCTCCAGACGACTGCACGGGCTGCGGCGTGTGCGTCGACGTCTGTCCAGCACGCGACAAGTCGATGGTGAGCCGCAAGGCGATCATGATGCAGCCCGCCGAGGAGCACCGCGACATCGAGCGGATCCGATGGGACTTCTTCTCCTCGATTGCCCCGCTCGATCGGGAGGCGGCTCGCCACGATGACGTCAAGCACGGCCAGTTGCTGGAGCCACTGTTCGAGTTCTCCGGTGCCTGCGCCGGCTGCGGCGAGACGCCGTACCTGAAGCTTCTCACCCAGTTGTTCGGCGATCGGATGATCGTTGCCAACGCGACCGGGTGCTCGTCGATCTTCGGCGGGAACCTCCCGACGACCCCGTGGGCGACCGATCGCAACGGCCGCGGTCCGGCGTGGTCCAACTCCCTGTTCGAGGACAACGCCGAGTTCGGCCTGGGCATGCGCGTCGGCCTGGAGCAGGAGCAGGCCGCAGCCAGGGCACTGCTGCAGTCGCTTGCGTCAGAACTGGGCGACGCGCGCGTGGCCGGGCTGCTCGACGCCCAGCAGGGCGACGAGGCCGGTGTGCGGGCCCAGCGCCAACGGGTCGCGGACCTGCGAACGCAACTTGCGACCATGGACGGCAGCAACGCCGCAACGGCGCGCATGCTGGAGGCCGTCGCCGACACGCTCGTTCGAACCAGCGTGTGGATCGTCGGGGGTGATGGGTGGGCCTACGACATCGGCTACGGAGGCCTGGACCACGTCCTCGCGTCCGGGCTTGACGTCAACATCCTGGTGCTGGACACCGAGGTGTACTCGAACACCGGCGGGCAGGCCTCCAAGGCAACGCCGCGCGGCGCGGTCGCCAAGTTCGCCATGGCGGGCAAGTCGACGCCCAAGAAGGACCTGGGCCTGCTGGCCACCCAGTACGGCGACGTGTACGTCGCACAGGTGGCCATGGGCGCGAACGATCGCCAGGTCGTCACCGCACTGAACGAGGCCGACGCCTGGCCAGGCCCGTCGCTGGTGCTCGCGTACTCGACCTGCATTGCCCACGGGATCGACATGACGACGTCCATGGGCCAGCAACGCGACGCCGTGCGTTCCGGCTACTGGCCCCTGTACCGCTACCACCCCGGCCTGGCCGAGCACGCCCACCCCTTCCAGTTGGACTCGCGTCCTCCGTCGATCCCCGTGCGCGACTTCGCCCGTCGCGAGGGCAGGTTCGCCATGCTGGAACGCAGCGACCCCGAGCGCTCGGCCCACCTCACCGCACTCGCGCAGGCCGACGTCGACGAACGGTGGCGGTACTACGCCCAGCTCGCTGACGTGGAACGCACCGTTGCCCACAAGCGCGACGATCCGCCCGGCAACGGGGAGGTGCAGCCATGAGCGACATGACGACCACGTACCTCGGCATCCGGCTGCGGTGTCCGCTGGTGGCGTCGTCATCACCGCTGACGGGCGATCTGGACCATCTGGTCGCGTTGGACGCGGCCGGGATCGGGGCCGTGGTCCTGCCGTCGCTGTTCGAGGAACAACTCGTCTCGGATTCGCTCGCCGTGCACGGCTGGCTGGAAGAGGGCGCTGGCGCGTTCGGCGAAGCGACCACCGGGTACGTCCCTGAGCTCGACGACTACAACACCGGACCAGGCAATTACCTCCGCCAGGTCGAGGCCGCCAAGAAGCGGATCGAGGTCCCGGTCATCGCAAGCCTCAACGGCGACACCCCGGGCGGGTGGGTGCGCTATGCCCGACTGCTGGCCGACGCCGGCGCCGATGCGATCGAGCTCAACGTCTACCGATTGGCGGCGGACCCCAGCACGACGGGCCGCGCGGTCGAACAGGAGGTCATCCAGCTGGTCAGCGAGGTCCGCACCGCGGTCGGCGTGCCGATCGCCGTGAAGCTGAGCCCGTTCTGGTCGGCCCTGGGAAGCTTCGCCGGCCAACTGGCGGCCGCAGGTGCCAACGGACTGGTCCTGTTCAACCGCTTCTACCAGCCCGACATCGACCTGGAGACGCTGGACGTCTCGCCGTCGCTGCACCTGTCCTCCGCCCAGGAAATGCGCCTGCCGCTGCGCTGGGTGGCGATGCTGTACGGCCACGTCAAGGGTTCGTTGGCGGTCACGACTGGCGTCCTCGGCTGGCGCGAGGTGGCCAAGGCACTGCTGGCCGGCGCCGACGTGGCGATGATGGCGTCCGCGCTGCTGCGCCACGGCCCGGAGCATGTGGCCACGACGCTGGACGGACTGCAACGCTGGTTGGAAGCGGGCGACTACGAATCGGTGGATCAACTCAGGGGGGCGCTGAGCTACGCCGCCGTGGCCGACCCTTCCGGCTACGAGCGTGCGAACTACCTCCAGACACTGTCGCACTACTCGACGGTCTGGAAGTAGGTTCGCGGTGATGATCTCCTGGGAGGACCCCGTGCTCGCCGTCACGCGCTATCGCCGCCCCGGGCCCCGCCGAACGGTGCCTCGCCACGTGCCCGCGCGCGCGACGCCCGACCAGGTCAGGCTCCTGAAGGAATTGCTGTTCCAGGGCGAGCAGTGGATCTCTCGAAGCAGCTGGAACGGCTGGCTGCATGACGGGGCAGCACATCGCAGCGTCCCGATTTCACGAATGACGAACGACCAACTGATCGCCGCCACCAGCTGGTTGCGCCAGCAGCGCCACGACCTCCATCGGGTCATCGAAGGGACGCGTCGCGCCCCGGACGGCTGGCTGGAGGCGACCCCGCTGTACGTCGCGATGCAGCGCGCGCTGCCGGGTCAACTCCGCGGTGCATCCCGGGCGCACGGAACGCTCTGAGCCGCCCACCAACTGCTGGGTGGAAAGGCCGCTGACCGAAGACGGTCAGCCGATGGCTTCGAGCCAGCCGTGGGTGTCCTCGGCCTCGCCGCGCTGGAGTGCGGTCAGGGCGTCGCGCAGCTTGAGCACGTTGGGCCCGACTCCCCCGTCGCCCACGGTGACTTCCTCGCCGCCGACCAGCAACGTGCCCACCGGCGACAACACGGCGGCAGTGCCGGAGAGTGCGGCTTCCCCGCCACGTGCTGCCCACGCAACCACCTCGTTGACGGACAGATCGCGTTCCTCCACGACGTAGCCCATGTCCTCCGCCAGGCGCAGGATCGAATCGCGCGTGACGCCGTGCAGGAAGGACGTGTCCAGCGCCTTGGTGACGACCCGCTCGTCGTCGATCAGGAGGAAGTTGGCCGCCCCCGTTTCCTGGACATCACCGCCGGGTGCGAACAGCACCTGGTCGACGCCGAGTTCGCGCTTTGCACGCAGCGTCGGCGGCAGCGCCTGGACGTAGTTCGCGCCGCACTTGACCGACCCGAACAACGGGGTGGTGCGCGGCTGTTCGGTCTCGACCAGCAGCTTCAACGGGCGCAGCCCGCCAGCGAAGTAGTCACCGACAGGGCTGCACAGGACGTACAGCATGACCTCGGTCGACGGCGCAGCCGCCGCCCCGATGTTCGGCGTCGTGCCGATCAGCGTCGGCCGCAGGTAAAGCGATGAACCCGGCGCGCTCGGCACCTCGGTGATGTTGGCGCGGACCGCGTCGCGCATCAGGCCGTGGATCGTCTCCGCATCCGGGCAGGCGAGGTAGAGCCGGGCGGCGCTCTGCGTCATCCGTTGCGCGTGGCGGTCGGGCCGGAAGATCCGCACGATCCCGTCGGTGCCCTTGTGCGCCTTCAGGCCCTCGAAGATGGTGCTCCCGTAGTGCAGCGCGTGGCTGGCCGGGTGCATCGGAATCGGCTCGACCGGCACGACCTTGGGCTCCGTCCACGATGTCCCGTCGAAGTACATGACGGCCATCGATGCAGCGAAGACGGACCCGAAGGCAGGGGCAGCAGGCTGGGCGGACACGGGCAACTCCTCGACGATGAGTGCGGGCAACGGCGACGGTACTCAGGGCGGCGACGGTACTCAGGGCGGCGCCGCCAAGCGTGCCGGCCCGGCATCGTTGCACGCTCGCGGGGTTCGCCGTCAGGCAATGCCCCTGCCGAGGTAGCTGGCGCGCAGGAGGTCCGGGTCGGCGGACAGCCGGGCGCTGGGGCCGGCCAGGACCACCTCGCCGTGGCGCAGCACGTAGCCACGGTCGGCGACGGCGAGGGCTGCGTGCAGGTGCTGCTCGACCAGCAGGACGCCGGCCCCGGTGTTCGCGGCGACGTCACGAACGATCGGCAGCAGGTCTTCCACGATCAGCGGGGCAAGCCCCATGCTCATCTCGTCGATCAGCAGCAGGCGCGGCTGGGACACCAGCGCCCGGGCCAGCGCCAGCATCTGCTGCTCCCCGCCGGACAGCAGCCCCGCCGGTCGGTTTCGCAAGCCGGCCAACGCAGGCAGGAGGTCCAGGACCTCTGCCAACCGAGCCGGCAGCTGCGATCGCAGGCCACGATGGCCAAGGCGCAGGTTCTCGTCCACGGTCAGCTGGCTGAACAGGGCCCGGTCCTCGGCGACGTGGGCCAGGCCACGGCGCGCCGCCAGATGCGGACGGCGCCGATCGACTGGCGCACCAAGGACCTCGACCGTCCCGTCCAACAGTGCCAGCAGCCCCGAGATGGCCAACAGCGTCGTGCTCTTGCCGGCGCCGTTGGGTCCGAGCAGCGCCACGACCTCGCCAGCGTCGACGTGCATGGTCAGGCCGCGCACGACCGCGACACCGGCGTAACCGACGTCCATGGCGCGCACGTCAAGCAGGCGCTCAGCCATCGACGTCCTCCTCACGGACAGGATCGGCCGCATCGACGCCGGGGGCCTCGCCGAGGTAGGCGGCGAGCACCCGGGGGTCCGCGGCGACTTCGGCCGGTGTCCCGGTCGCGATGACGCGGCCGAAGTCGAGCACCACGATGCGGTCGCACACGCCGAGCACCAGGTCCATGTCGTGGTCGACCAGCAGCGCACCCATCCCAGCATCGACCAGCCCGCGCAGGCGCGACCCGAGTTGTTGGCTCTCGTCGACGTCCAGTCCGGCGCCCGGTTCGTCGAGGAGCACGACCCGCGGGCGGGCCGCCAGGGCGCGGGCGATGGCAACCAGCATCCGATGGCCGTGGCTGAGCTCGGTGGGCAGCAGGTCGGCCTGCGCCTGCAGGCCAACGCCGGCGAGCGCCTCGGCGACGGCGTCGTCCACGGATGATGGCCGCAGCGGCCGAAACAGGTCAGCCAGCACGCCACGCCACGACGCCGGTTGCGCGGCAACGCGCAGGTTGTCGGCGACGGTCAGGTCCTCGAACAGTTCCAGGGACTGAAAGGTCCGGACCAGCCCAAGGTGTGCCCGCTCGGACGGCGTCACCCTGGCCAGGTCGCGGCCGTCGAACACGACACAGCCCGACGACGGTGACACGAAGCCGGTCAGGGCATCCAACAGCGTGGTCTTTCCGGCCCCGTTCGGCCCAATGAGGCCCACCAGTTCGCCGGCAGCCACTTCCAGGTCGATGTCGAGGTTGGCGTGGACGCCGCCGTACCTGACACCCAGCCCCTCGGCGCGCAACAGGCTCATCACCCCACCCCGCCGGCAGCAGGAGCCTGGGCCGCCACGACACGCGCTGCCCGGCGCCGACGTGCCCGATCGCGGGCCAGCCCAATGCGTCCGGCGATCCCCTCTGGCGCCAGGATCGCGACGGCCACCAGCGCCACGCCCCCGATCAACGCCGAGTAGCGCCCGGCACCTCCGCCATCGCCGACCTGGTCGAGCAACCCGAACAGCAGTCCACCGGGCGCCAGGAAGGCGCCGACCAGGGCGCCCCCAACCGACGCGATCCCACCGAGGTAGGCGAAGGCGAGCAGCGTGAGGCTCACGAACACCGAGAACGAATCGCCCGAGATCGCGCCGCGCAGGTACCCCAGCATCGCCCCGCCCAGCCCGGCGATGAACGACGACAGCCCGAATGCCAGCAGCTTCGTACCGACGACATCCACGCCTGCCGCGGCGGCCGCCCGCTCGTTGGACCGCAGCGCGAGCATGCGCCTGCCCGTTCCCGACCGGCGCAGGTTGGCCACCGCGACGGCCAGCAGGGCGACGACGACGACCAGCAGGACTCCGAACTCCCATCGGTTGAAGTCCGGGGCGCGGTTGGCTGCCAGGTCGACGCCGAACAGGCCGGGGGGCGCGACGAGCTGGGCTCCCGAGACCCCGGTCACGCTCGGGTTGCGGAAGACGGCCTCCTCGATGGCGACGCCGGCGGCCATGGTCACCACCGCCAACTGGGCACCCCGGATGCGCAGGGCCGGCACCGCCATCAGCAGCCCGACGACCGTCGCGGCAAGGGCGCCCAACAGTGGTGACAGCGGGAACGCGACGTGGGCATCGGCCAGGCGCGCCGTGGCGAACCCGGCTGCCCCGGCGAACACGGCCTGTGCCAGCGACACCTGTCCGAGGTAGCCGGTGATGACGACGATGGACAGCATCAGGATCGCGGCGGCGAGGCTGACGAACAGGTGGAACCGCAGCGTTGTGGGGAACAGGCTGACCGCCACCAGGCTGGCCACCGTCAGGATCGCTGTCGTGCGGCCCACGTGGGTCGGCCGGGGTGAGCGCGGTTGGCGTCCGTCTCCGAGTGTCCCTCGAATCGGCAGCGCGCCGCCCTGCACGAACAGCACGACGATGATGACCAGCAACGGCAGCGCTCGCTGCGCCGCCACGAAGGGCAGCCAGTCGGGGTAGACATCCCAGGTCGACAACTTCGACACCATCGACTCGACCATGCCAAGCGCCAGACCTGCCGTCGCTGCCACGGGCAGGCTCCGCAGCCGGCCGGCGAGGGCGGCCGCCAGCGCCGGGACCACGAACAGCACGTAGTTGACGCTGTTCAGCCCTGTCATGGACGCGGCCAGGATGCCAACGATCCCGGCCACCACGGCGGCGACCACCCAGTTGCCGCCCGCCAGCATGCCCGGCGACCAGCCCAGCAGGATGGCGCCCTTGGGCTCGACCGCAGCGGCCCGGGTTGCAAGCCCGAATCGCGTCCATTTCGACACCGCCCACAGCAGTGCGGTGACGAGCGCGACGACAACACCCAGCCACATCCGGTCGCTTGGCACGACGACGTCGATGACAGGCACGCGCCACGAGCCCTGGGGCAGCGTCCCCGCGACGATCCTGTTGCCGGTTCCAAACCGCAGGGCCACGACCGCCTGCAGGACCAGCATCACGCCGACCGACGCCACGACCTTGGCAAGCAGGGGCTGGCGTCGCAGCGGATGGAACACGACCGCGTGCATGATCACACCCAGGACGACGGCTGTCAGCAGCGCGATCACGATGGCCGGTGCCGTTGCGACCGGCTCACCGAGGTCGATGCGATCCGGCAGCCCGATCAGGGGCAGCACGTAGTCCCCCGAGTCGCGCAACTCGTCATAGACGTACGCCACGTACATCGCGATCGTGCCGTGGGCGAAGTTGATGACGCCGGCGCCCTGGTAACCAAGGACGAGGCCGAGGGCGAGCCCCGCGTACAGCGCGCCAGTCCCGACTCCGAGCAGCAGGAACTGGACGTAGACGTCCACGCCGCTTCCTTCAGCCGGGACGGGTCACTTGGATCAACCTCCGGCGGCCGCAGCCTGCGCGATCAGGACCAGCGCGTCGACGGGGTCACCGATCGCCCACATCCCGTCCTCGGTGATCGGGGCGAAGAAGTTGTCGGCGTTGCAGATCGACGGGAACGCGGGGTTCACACCACAGATCCACGGCGTGCCGATGAACGCGTTGTGCGGGGTGCCGTCGTCCATGGCCGCCAGGATCGTGGCCTTGTCGAGGTTGTCGACGCCGATCTCCTCATACAGGGAACGGATGTTCATGACCGCGGTGATGCCCAGTGCTGCCAGGCCACCCGACGGCGTGTCGGGCGCGTAGTTCGCGTAGATGTCGTTCTGTACGAGCGTCTCTGCCAGCTTGTCGTCGGGCACGCCGATCATGTCGGAGTTGTACAGCGTGAAGTGCATGATCGAACCCAGAGCCAGGTCACCGACGGCGTCCAGGACCTCCTCGTCGCCGCACGTGCCGGTGTAGACGACCGTCTCCTTGGCGATGCCCAGCTGGTGCACCGCCTGCATGACCGGGGCGCACTCGGCAGCCGCCGTGACCACGACGATCACGTCGAAGCCCGACGCCACCTGGGTGACCTGCGGCGTCACGTCCGTCGAGGGCGAGGGCACGGGGACGAACTCTGCCTCGACCTGACCGACCTCGAAGATGGTCTCCAGGGCGTCCTTCGCCGCAAGGCCGGCAGCGTTGGATCCGTACAGGACGCCGATGCGCTGACCACCCAAGGTGTCAAACGCGTAGCGACCGATCCCGGCGAACGCCGACAGCGAGCCCCCAAAGAAGTAACGCGCGTCCGGTGACGAGAAGTCGGCGGGGAACAGCGGCACGCCGCCCACGACCGGCTTGTCACCAAGCGTGCCGTAGAAGTCGAACGCGGAGGTGAACAGGTTCACGCCGTTGATCACCGACACGATGTCGGGGTCACTGGCCAACTGCTGGGTGCAGGCCTGCATCTGTTCGACCGAGTTCTGCACGCAGGTGACCAACTCGATCGGAACGCCGCCGATGCCGCCCAGCTCCGCGTTGACGTACTGGACGGCGCCCTCCGCCGCCGTGCGGACCTCGGGCGCGGACAACAGGGGGCTGTTCTCCTGGTTGATCATCCCGATCTTGACCGTCGGCCCGTCGCCCCCACCCACGCTGTTGATCGCCGGACCGGTGTCCGCCGGTGCTTCCGACGCGCCATCGTCCGGCGTGGCGTCGGCCGCGGGCGACGAGGTCTCGGGCTCTGCCTCGTCGCCATCACTGCTGCAGGCCGTCAACACCAGGCCGAGCGCCACAACGGCGGCAGCAGTGCGTGGAAGGGTTCGCATGGCGATCCGCCTTGTGAGGGGGCGGCAACGCCGCCGCTGGGGGCAAACTAGCTCAGGCGCGCTTCTCGAGGGCCGCGAGCACGTGCTCGAGGTGGACCAGGAGGCGCTGGACCGACGGCAGGCTGCGCCGATCGGCCGTGATGCCGAACGTCATCTTGTCCACGTACGACGTCAGGGTGATGTTGAGCGCCTGGCCCTGCACCAACAGGGAGACCGGATAGAAGCCGGTCATCGCCGCGCCGTTCAGGAACAACGGATCGCGCGGTCCCGGGACGTTGGAGATCACCACGTTCACGGGCGGGCGTCCACGGCCCGCGGTCCCGATCAACGCACCGAACATGGTCGGTGCGGTCAGGGCAACGGCGTAGTTGACCAGCTCCGCCTGGTTCATCGACGACAGGCGCTCCTTGCCTCGGTCCATCGACGCCTTGATGCGCCCGATCCTGGCGACCGGATCCGGCTCGTCCGTGGCGAGGTTGGCCAACAGCATCGACAGCGCGTTGCCGCGGCTGCCCGCGCCCTCCTGGCGGATCGACACGGGAACCATGGCGATCAGCGGCTGGTCCGGCAGCGCGTCGAGCTCCAGCAGGTACTCGCGCAGGGCTCCGGCACACATGGCCATGATCACGTCGTTGACGGTCGCGTCGTAGGCCTTGCCGACCGACTTGATCCTTTCGAAGTCGAAGTCATCGGCAGCGAACCGCCGCGAGCCGGTGATCCGTGGGTTCAGGATCGACTTCGGCGCCTGGAACGGGATCGACTCCTCGGCCACGCCACGGGCCTTGGAGATGAACTGCGAGCCCAGGGCCCTGGCCGCGCCGGCCAGCGAACCGACCGCCCCGGCCTGCTTTGCCAGCACCTCGGCAGCGACGTCGAACATCGACCGTTCGTCGTCGGTGTGGCGCTCACGGACCGGTGCCTCCGGCGCCCCGATCGCCCACGGCGGCGGGCGATCACGCTCGTCGGCGTCCGGGCTGAACATGGCCTGCATCGTGCGCATCGCCCCGACGCCGTCGAACACGGAGTGGTGGACCTTGGTGTACATCGCGAAGCGCTTGCCACGGAGTCCCTCGATGAGGTGAGATTCCCAAAGGGGCCGGTGGCGGTCGAGCAGGGTCGAGTGCAGCCGCGAGATCAGCACGAACAACTCACGCACGCGGGCAGGCTTTGGCAGGGCCGAGTGGCGCACGTGGTAGTCGAGGTCCACCTGGTCGTCGCGCGTCCACGAGAACATGCCACCGCGGCCGTAGGGCGACGAGAGCCGATTGTTGAACGGCGGCCGGATCTCGACGTCGGCCCGAAACGAGGTCCCGAGGTCCGCGAGGAAGTTGCGCGGCGCACCGTCGGGGAACTCGAAGAGCTGCAGGCCGCCGACGTGCATCGGCGTCTCACGTCCCTCGATGAGCAACCATGCGGCATCGGGTATCGGCAGGCGTTCCACGCAGGGCTCCCCATCGCTGGCGGTTCAGCCGCACACTAGGACAGGCCCGGCCCTCCCGACCGGCGAGTGGTGCCGCGTGACCTTGCAGGTCATCATTCGTTGTCTCCTGAGCCCCAGCCGCCACGAAGGATCACCGTGCGTCGCAGCATCACCGCCCTGGTCGCCGTCGCCACGCTCGCAGGTGTGACCATGGCTGCCACGCAGTCGGCGCGCGTCACCGCACCCACCCCGCGCGTCATCGTGGGCGTGATGGACCAGCCGATGAACCCATACCACTCGTGGTTCCACGCGGACGGCGCGCTCTACAACGGCACCGCACCGTCAAGCGTCACACCGGCCCTGCTGGCTGAACTCGGCGTCGACGCGGCGCACCAACTCCGCCTGACGCGCTCCGGCGACTGGGCCGCCGACCACGCCGCCGACGCCGAACTCTGGGAGCGGGTCAACGACCAGGCGCTGTACTGGTTCGTCGGCACCAACGTCCTGGCGATCTCCTTCGACGAGGCCGACGAGTTGAACCTGCTCCCCGATGACGACGCGGAGTCCCACGGCACCGGCACGTCCGGGGCAGTCCTGGCGGCCAACCCCGACGCCGTGGTGATCGTGATGGACCCGTTCACGTCGGTCCCGGGCGAGAAGTGGATGAACGAGCACGCCGACATCGACGTCCTTTCGGCGTCCTACGGCTGGATCTTTGGCGCCCCCGTCCCCATGCACGCCGACGCCAGCCACGACGGCGTGGTGACAATGGGAAAGCTGTTCGTCGGAGCCGCCGGCAACCAGCCGTCGCCGGACCAGCAGTCGCAGGCCGGCGGCGCATGGTGGCAGATCGGCGTCTCCGGCTACCACGAGGCATCCAGCGAGGGCCAGGAGCCACTGTCGGGCCTGACGCCGGACTTCGTCGGCGACTTCAGCCAGGACCTGCCGCGCTGCGGCCAGTGCCCCGACGAGGTCGCCCCCTACAGCGGAACCTCGTTCTCGACCCCACGGGCCGCCGGGACCATCTCGCGGGTCATCCTGGAGGCGCGCCGCCACGCAGGCCACCTCGGCGGGATCGTCACCGACGGTGTCGACCAGCCGGTGATGGTGCGCGGGCGCGGGCTCGAGGTCACCAACTGGCAGGTGCGCCGCGCATTGGAAGATGCGGCGTGGGTCCCCACGACCGAGGACTGGAACCCTGGGGCTTCCTACCCGATCAACGACCTCTACCCGTGGCCGCAGGTCGGGTGGGGCGTGCTGACCCCAGATCCGTCGCGCAACGTGATCAGCCAGGCCCTGGCCCATCTGGGCGTCGGCGGTGAGCCCACCCGATTCAAGCCGGCCCAGGCCTGCGACTTCATGACGGCCAACCAGGACCTCCGCCGCGCCTACTGGAACTCGCTGCCGACGTCGGACTCATTTCTGACCGGCGACGACCCCTACCTCGCCTGCTGAGACGAAGCCGGGATCGGGCAATGCCAGGGCAGCACCTACGCTGGCTTGCTCCCGCGCGCGAGGATGGGCATGGATCGCCATGAGGTCGACGTCGCGATCATCGGCTCCGGCTTTGGCGGCAGCGTTTCCGCGCTGCGGCTCACCGAGAAGGGCTACCGCGTCGCCGTGATCGAAGAGGGCAGACGGTGGACCAAGGACACGCTCCCGAAGACCAACTGGGATGCGCGCAACTTCTTCTGGTTTCCCCGACTTGGCATGCGCGGCTTCCAACGGCTGACGCTTCTGAAGGACGTCTTCATCGTGTCCGGGGCGGCGGTCGGCGGTGGCTCGATCGTCTACGCGAACACGCTGTACGAGCCCCTTGACGCGTACTGGACCGATCCGCAGTGGGGCCACATCACCGACTGGCGTGACGAGTTCAAGGGTTTCTACGACCAGGCGAAGCGCATGCTGGGCGTCACGACCACACCCTTCGAGACCAACGCCGACGCGGTCATCCGCAGCATCGGCCGACGCTTCGGCGTGGAGGACACGTTCCACCCAACCGACGTCGGTGTCTACTTCGGTGAGCCCGGCAAGCGCGTCGCGGACCCGTACTTCGGCGGCGTCGGACCCGACCGCGTGGGCTGCATCCGGTGCGGGGGCTGCATGGTCGGCTGCCGCCACGAGGCGAAGAACACCCTCGACCAGAACTACCTCTACCTGGCCGAGCGCAATGGCGCCCAGGTGTTCGAGGAACGCCGAGCCGTCGACCTGCGCCGCGCCTCCGACGGCCGCTGGGCCGTACTGACCAGGCGTCCAGGAACGTGGCTGTCCGACGGCGACCCGCAGGTCATCCGCGCCGACCACGTCATCTTCTCCGCCGGATCACTGGGCACCCAGAAGCTGTTGCACCAACTGCGCGACGAGGGACGCCTGCCCAACCTGTCCCCCACGATGGGCTCGCTCACCCGCACCAACTCCGAGGCAATCGTCGGCGCGCGCGCCGACGGGTTCGACGTCGACTACTCCGAGGGGATCGCGATCACGTCGTCGATCCACATCGATGAACACACACACATCGAGCCGGTGCGCTACCCCAAGGGCTCCGACGCGATGACCCTGCTGACGACGATAATGGTCGATGGCGGCGGACGCGTCCCGCGGTTCGTGAAGTTCCTGATCCAGGTGGTGATGCACCCGATCCTGTTTGCCCGCTCGCTGAGCACACGCAAGTGGGCCGAACGTGGGCTGATCCTGTTGGTCATGCAGAGCCTGGACAACTCGCTGCAGACGCTGCGCAAGAAGACTCCCTTCGGGGCGCTGCTGTGGACACGCCAGGGCCATGGGGAGCCCAATCCGACGTGGATCCCCGCGGCCAACCAGGCGGCACGCTGGGCCGCCGAGGAGATGGGCGGCCAGCCGCTCGGGTCGATCTTCGAGGCGACCATGAACGTCCCGACGACCGCCCACATCATCGGCGGATGCCCGATCGGCGACTCGCCGGAAACCGGCGTCATCGACGCCTACCACCGCCTGTACGGCCACGACGGCCTGCACGTCTGCGACGGCTCAGCGATCACCGCCAACCTCGGCGTGAATCCGTCGTTGACCATCACGGCGATGACGGAACGCGCCATGTCGATGTGGCCCAACAGGGGCGAGGCCGACCAGCGCCCGCCACTGGGGTCCCCTTACCAGCGGGTAGCGCCAGTGAAGCCACAGGCACCAGCGATCCCTGCCGACGCACCCGCGGCCCTGCGCCTCGAACCCGCCTGACCCCCCAACCCCCTCCCCACCCCCGCGGTTCAATGAACCGCGCACACCGCCTGCGAGCACCGGAGTCGCGATGTCCGACGGCCTTCGATCCGACTTCCCGCGCGACGGCTTCCCGCCAGCCGGAAGCGGCCTTCCCTACGCCGGCTTCGAGGGAGTCGTCAACGACCGGTTCGCGACATCCCAACCGTTCTGGCCGCCGCGACCCAATGCGGAGGGCCAGCCCAACGTCATCGTGATCCTGGGCGACGACCTTGGGTTCTCCGACCTCGGTTGTTTCGGCTCGGAGATCGACACGCCCAACCTCGACCGCCTGGCCGGCGAGGGCATGCGGCTGACGAACTTCAACGTCACGCCGTTGTGTTCGCCGACGCGGGCAGCGTTGCTGACTGGCCAGCAGACTGGGCAGGCGGCAGGGGTCGGTTTCGTCTGCCACATGGACCCAGGCTTCCCGGGCTACGCCTCCGAACTGGCCGAGGACCTGGCGACCATGCCGGAGATCCTGCGTGACGCCGGCTACGCCACGCTCATGGTCGGCAAGTGGCACCTCGCCAAGGATTCCGACCTGGCGGAGGGACGCCCGAAGCACGCGTGGCCGCTGCAGAAGGGCTTTGACCGCTTCTACGGGATCCTCGACGGCTTCACGAACTTCCACCAGCCCCACCGCCTGGTCCGCGACAACTCCACGATCGAGATCGACCAGTACCCGGACGACTACTACTTCACCGACGCCATCACCGCCGAGGCGATCGGCATGGTGCAGTCGGTCAAGGCCAATGACCCGTCAAGGCCGTTCTTCCTGTACTTCTCCCACGGCGCCGCCCACGCCCCACTGCACGCCAAGGCGGAGACGATCGCCAAGTACGCCGATCGCTACCACGGCGGCTGGGATGCCCTCCGAGACGAGCGTCTTGCCCGGATGAAGCAGCTGGGCATCGTGGCAGACCACACCGAACTGGCCCCGCGGCCTGACATCGACGGCTACGAAGCACCCGAGTGGTCGTCACTCACCGACGACCAGCGCACCGTCTACGCGCGCTACATGGCCGTCTACGCCGCCATGGTCGATTCCCTGGACCAGTCATTGGGACGCCTGCGTGCGGCGCTTGAGGAACTGGGCGAGTGGGACAACACCATCGTCGTGTTCACCTCCGACAACGGCGCCTCGCGCGAGGGCGGGCTGACCGGCACGACGTCGTACTACACCCACCTCGGTGGCGAGATCCACGTCGAGCGCGACCTTGCCCGACTGGACCTGATCGGCGGCCCGCAGACCATGCCGCACTACCCGCAGGCCTGGGCCATGGCGTGCAACACGCCCTACCCGATGTACAAGTTCACGTCGTTCCTGGGCGGGCGCGCTGTCGGCACGCTGGTGAGCTGGCCCGCACGCTGGGCCGACCACGGCGGGACCCTGCGGACTCAGTTCGGCCACGCCTCCGACGTGCTGCCGACCGTCCTCGAGCTGACAGGCATCGACGCACCGTCGCATCGCGGCGGGCTGCCACTGCGGCCGATCACCGGCGACTCCATGGTGACCTTCCTGGACGACGTCGCAGCACCCAGCCGAAACGAGGGTCGACCATTCGAGGTGGGCGGCCACCGGGCCTACCGGCGCGGGCGCTGGGAGATCGCGGCGTTCCACCGCCCACGTGCCCCGTTCGAGGATGCCGAGTTCAAGCTCTATGACCTCGACGCGGATCCCGGCTGCACCCATGACGTCGCTGCCGAGCACGGCGACATCGTGGCGGAGTTGGCGACGGCCTGGTCGGCCACGGCCTGGGACAACCAGCTCTTCCCGTTGGACTCGGGCGCGGGCTACAAGTTCCTGGTCCGCCCGGAACGCGACGAGGTCTTCGTCCGTCCGGTCCGCATCCCGGCCGGGACCCCGACGCTGGAGCGCTGGCGGTCACTGGAGCTCCTGCTGTTCCGGGGCGCGACGATCGCCATCGACCTGACGGCCGGGGAGTCGGGCGCTTCCTCGGGCGACGAACAGGGCTGGCTGGTCGCGCACGGTGATCAGGGCGGTGGCTACGGCGTCTGCGTCGAAGGCGGACGGCTCGCGTTCGTCCACAACGACGGCCACGGCACGGTCCGCGAACTGGATGCCGGTGCGTGGGCTGCCGGCATCGCCAGCGTCACGGTGCACCTGAACCGCCCCCCCGGCGGCAAGTGGAACGTCGTCGTCGAGGTGGACGGCGTGCAGGTCGCCACCGAGGACGGCTTCCAACCACTGTTCCCGATGGCGCCGTTCCAGGGCATCGACGTTGGCGTCAACCGGCGCTCGCCCGTGTCGTGGCGGCGCTACCAGGAGCACGGGGCCTTCGCATGGTCCGGTGCCTCGTTGCGGGCGGTCACCTACACCACGCACGACCGCCCCGCCGATGCTCCGCACAACTGGCTGGACCAGGTGCGCGAGCTCGCCGCACAGTACGACTGATCAACGACCGAGGCGCCCATCATGGCCACCGACACGTCAACCACCGAGCGCAGCGACCTGGACGCCCTGCGGTTCGGCACGCCCGTTGGACCGGGACGGCTCGAGCGCATCCTGCTTCGCCCGGATCGTCGCGTCCCGGTGGTCGATGCCACGCAGGTCGAAGCGGTCGCCGGGCGAGGCCTGCTCGGCGACCGGTCGTCGGTGCGGGACCGAGACCTCGACGGCAAGCGCCACGTGACGTTGATCCAGGCGGAGCACCTGCCCGTCATCGCGGCGCTGCTGGGCCGCGAGGAGGTCGATGCTGCCCTGCTGCGCCGCAACCTCGTCGTGAGCGGCATGAACCTGAACGCGTGCACGGATCGGCGGTTGCAGCTGGGCACCGTGATCCTGGAGGTGACCGGCCCATGTCATCCGTGCTCGCGCATGGAGGAGTCGCTCGGCCCCGGCGGCTACAACGCGATGCGCGGCCATGGCGGGGTGAACGCGCGCGTCATCACTGGCGGCGAGTTCGCCGTTGGCGACCAGGTGGTGGCGCTCCCCCACCGTCGGTGAGTCAGGCGTCTCTGAGTCAGGCGTCGGCGGCCACCCGGAACCCGATGTTGCCCGTGGAGTCCTGCGCTGCTGAGTGGTCGCGCGCGGCGCACCGGTAGCGATTGCAGTACGAGTCGTGGCACAGGTAGCTGCCCCCCTTGCGCACAAGGTGGTCGCTGGCGCCAGGGTCGACCAGCGAACCGTCGGGCATCGTCCACGGGTCCGCGGTCCACTCCCAGACGTTGCCGGTCATCTCGTACAGGTCGAAACCGTTGGGCGCGTACGACTTGACGGGCGCCGGCCCGAGGTGGCCGTCCTCGGCGGTGTTGGCCCGTGGGAAGTCACCCTGCCAGATGTTGCAGCGCCACCGACCCTTGAGCGCCAGATCGTCGCCCCACGGATAGGTCGCGCGCTGCAGGCCACCGCGGGCGGCGTACTCCCACTCGGCCTCGGTCGGCAGCCGTGTCCCGGACCAGTCGCAGTAGGTCATCGCATCGTTGTGGGACACCTGGACGACCGGGTGCTGCGGGCGGTTGCCCACGCCTGATCCCGGACCGTCGGGCGTGCGCCACGTCGCTCCCTCGACGGACAACCACCACCGGGCTGCCACGACAGCCTGCGTGGTTGCACTGGCCAGTGCCTGCTTGGTCGCGAGCAGGTGGAACACGAACCCCGATCCGAGCCGCTCGGCGTCGGTGACGTAGCTCGTCGCCTTCACGAACGCCGAGAACTGGCGGTTGGTCACGCACGTCTGGGCGAGGTGGAACGGCGCCACCTCGACGTCACGCACCGGTCCTTCACCATCGCCCGTGTTGGCCAGAGGTCCGTCCTCGCCCATCGCGAACACGCCGCCCGCCAACGCCACCAACCCCCGATGCCGCACCGTCGCCCGCTGACCCAAGGGTGGGCCGCTCGAATCCACCGCCGAGGTGGCAGCGGGCAGCGAACGTTGCCGGGACGGGCCGCAGCAGGCGTCACCCATCGGCAGGCTCAGGCCGGATCGGCGTGGCTCTTGACGCGGTTCTCGACCATCGTCAGCACGTCGTAGGTGGCAAGCACGTCGTCCTTGGCATTGCGCACGACGACGTCCCAACGGACCTCGCCGTAGTCGGCGTTGACGCGGTCGGTCTTGTCCTTGCACGTGAAGTGCACGACGATCTCATCGCCGGGGTACGTCGGCGTGGCGAACCGCAAGTCCTCCAACCCCGTGTTCGCCAACACCGGTCCGGGCGCGGGGTCGACGAACTCGCCCGCGGCCATGGAGACCAGCAGGTAGCCGTGCGCCACGATGCCGTCGAAGAAGGGATTGGCTGCGGCGGCGACCGGATCGGTGTGGGCGTAGAACGTGTCGCCAGTCAGTGCAGCAAACGCGTCGATGTCCTCCTGGGTCAGCGTGCGCGGAGACGTGACGATCCCCTGGCCGACCTCGATGTCCTCGAAGTACCTGGTGAAGGGATGCGGTCCGGAGGTGTCCACCGTGGCACCGGGCATGAAGCGGCCGGTGATGGCGGTGACCATGTCCGGGGACCCCTGGACCGCGGTGCGCTGCAGGTAGTGCCACACCGCCCGCGCACCACCCAGCTCCTCGGAGCCCCCCGCGCGTCCCGGCCCGCCGTGGACCAGGTTGGGCAGCACGGGCCCGTGGCCGGTGGACGAGGTGCCAACAGAGGCATCCACCACCAGCACGCGGCCGTGGTGGTTCGCGATCCCGCGGACGACGTCACGGGCAACGTCAAGGTCGGCCGTGAACAGCGACGCGACCAGCGATCCTCGGCCCAGCTTGACCAACTCGACCACCTCGCCGACCCCGTCGTACGGGAGCAGCGTGGACACCGGACCGAACGCCTCGACGTCATGCGCGCGACTGGCGCGGGCGTCATCACTGAGCAGCAACGTCGGTGCGACGAACGCGCCGGCGGTGACGTCGGCGCCGACCGCCGCATCCAGGTGCGGGCCGGTCAGCACGGTCGCGCCCACGGACAGGGTCTCGACCCCGGCCAGGACGGACTCGCGCTGGGCGAGCGAGACCAGCGATCCCATGCGAACACCCTCCGCCCGCGGATCGCCAACGACGGCACCGGCCAGGCGGGCCTGGATTGCCTGCGCCACCGGTTCCACCAGCGCGGCGGGGACGAAGGCGCGACGGATCGCGGTGCACTTCTGCCCGGCCTTGAAGGTCATCTCCTTGGCGACTTCCTTCACATAGAGGTCGAACTCCGGCGACCCGACGGTGACATCCGGCCCCAGGATTGCCGCATTGAGCGAGTCGGCCTCCGCGATGTACCGCGTGCTGTTGGCAACGATCGCTCGGTGCGTCCTCAAGCGCCGCGCCGTGGCGGCGGAACCGGTCACGCTGACCAGGTCCTGGCCGGTCACGTGGTCCAGCAGGTCACCCGGATCGCCGCTGAAGAACTGCAGCGCGCCACTGGGCAGCAGGCCGGTGTCGACCATCACCTGCACCATCAGGTGCGACAGGTAGGCGGTCTGCGGCGCCGGCTTGGTGATGACCGGGACGCCAGCGATGAACGCCGGCCCGAACTTCTCGAGCAGGCCCCAGACCGGGAAGTTGAAGGCGCTGATGTGGATCGCCACCCCGTCCAGGGGCGTCGCGACGTGCTGGGCAATGAACGTCGCGTCCTTGCTCAGCACCTCTGGCGCACCGTCGAGGGCGTGGTTGGCGTTGGGGAGCTCCCGGCGAGCCTTGGACGACAGGGACAGCAGGGTGCCAATCCCGCCGTCGATGTCGGCCCACGAGTCGTTGCGGGTGGCGCCCGTTCGGTAGGACAGCTCGTACAGCTCCTCGCGGCGCGCCTTCAGCCGTAGGGCCAGTTCCTTGAGCAGGAGGGCCCGCGTGTGGAAGGTCAGCTGTCGCAGCGCCCGTTGGCCGACCGTGCGCGCGTGACCGACCACCTCGGCGAAGTCCACGCCGTCGCTGGAGATGACTGCCACGTCGTCACCGGTCACCGCGTCGCGCAGGACCTCGCCGTCACCGTCCGGTGTCCGCCAGCGTCCCAGCACGTAGTTGTCGAGCATCGCCACGTTGTGCTCCCATCCGGCCGGCAGGAGCAAAGCTACTCAGCGATCAGGCGGCCGCGGCGAGCTGACTGGCCAGGCTCGTCAACATGGCCTCCATGGCCACGTGGGCCAGCCGTCGACCGGCTGACTCATCAGCCATGATGCCCGTGTCCCCGCGAGGACGGTAGGTGCCGATGAAGTTGATGCTGGTCCCACCGGCGACACCCGACAGCTCGATGACGCCCCGTGTGGACCCGAACAGCGTCGCGGGCTCGCATTCGGTGAAGGACAGGTCCATGCCCGCTGCGGCGTTCCACGTCACCTGGGGTGGTGTGGCCACGGGCACCGCACCGCGTCCGACGTCGAAGCCAGTCAGCGACGTGTCGTCGGCCACTTCGGCGACAGCCGCCGCCTGAGCGGCCTTGACGGCGATCCGGAGCATGGCCCGCTCGCCCTGCGCAGCCAGGCGCACGGAGTCCTCGAACCCGACCGGCGTCTCGACCTTGACCAGAACCTGCGCCATCCCTGCCTCCGAGCTTGTCCGTCCGACCGGTCGTGGACGGTTCGGGCCCACTCTCGCGCGCCGCCTTGTCCGCGGCGAGGCCGAACGTCCCCCTGCCTGCGGGCCGTCCGCCACCCCGCGTGCCGATCACGGCGCCGGACGTCAGACCACGCTGAGCCGCTTGGACGACGCGCGGGCCACGTGCTCGACCCCGTCGACCAGGGCCGTCATCGCCGCGTCGTAGTCGGCCAGTGCGTGCACGACGCCGTCATCGCCGACGTGGAGGAACCGGTCCAGCGATCGCAGGAACGCGCGGTCGTGCGACACGGCAAGGACCGCCCCCTGGAACCCCAGCAAAGCCTGCTCCAGCGCCGCCGCTGAAGCGAGGTCGAGGTTGTCTGTCGGCTCATCGAGCAGGAGCAGGTTCACGCCGGCCAGCTCCAGCATGAGGATCTCGAGGCGCGCCTTCTGCCCGCCCGACAGCGTGTCGTAGGACTGCCGAGCATTCGGCGCCAGTCCGTACCGGGCCAACGCGGACATCGACCGCTGCTCGTTGCCGGTCTGGCTGCCGACGATCTCCAACGGCAGCCGCTGCGCGAACTCGGGGCTGTCGGTCACCTGGGCGAAGTAGCCGGGCTGCACGCGCGCGCCGTGGCGTACCTCGCCGACGTGACGGCTGGTCGGGTCGTCGACCAGCGCTCGGATCAGGTGGGTCTTGCCGGTGCCGTTGGGGCCGATGAGCCCGATGCGCTCGCCGTGGTGCACCTCGTCGGAGAACGGGGTGACCAGGCCGGGCACGCCCAGCCCGAGAAGGGCCAGCATCCGCTTGCCGGAGCCCCTGCCCGCCAGGCGGATCTTCACCTGCTGCTCCGTGGCAGGGGGCGGTGGTGGGCCAGCGTCGACGAAACGCTTCCACCTCGACTCCGCCGCGTTGGCCTTGGCGGCGAACACGTCGCTGTAGCGCGCCCGTTCCTTCAGGATCCGGACCAGGTCGCGCAGCCGCCTCTCCTCGTCGTTCCACCGCTGCAGCTCGTCACCCAGCGACTCCTGGCGCTTGGCAAAGGCCTCGTCGTAGTCGGTGTAGGTGCCGTGGTGAACCCACGCGCCGCGGTGCTCCAGCGTCACGATCCGGTCGGGTACCGCCGCCAGCAGGTCGCGGTCGTGGCTGATCAGCAGGACCGTTTGCCTGGTCGAGCGCAGCTGCTCCTGCAGCCGCAGCTTGGCCGGGACGTCGAGGTAGTTGTCGGGCTCGTCGAGCAGGAGCACATCCACGCCGGAGCTGAACAGGACCTCCAGGACCAGCCGCTTGCGTTCACCGCCGGACAACTGGTCCGCAGTGCGGTCGGCAAGGTCGTGGAACCCCTGGCCGACGATGGCGCGGCACGCCATGTCCCAGGTTGCCTCGAGCTGATAGCCACCCAGGTCGCCCCACAGCGCCAGGGCATCGCCCAGGTCCATGCCGGCGTCGAGATCACCGTCGGCCAGCGCTGCCTCGGAAAGGCAGATCCGTGCGTTGATGGCGTCCAGGGGCGCGGGCGCGAACCTGCCCAGCAGCTGGCGCAGCGTCGCCTTCGGGTCGTCGAAGCCGACCTCCTGGGGCATGTATCGAACGGTGCCGGTGACAACGATGTCGCCATCATCGGCGGTCAGGTGGCCCGCCAGGATCCGGATGAGGGTCGTCTTGCCCACACCGTTGTCACCGATCAGGGCCGCATGCTTGCCAGACGGCACCACGAACGACACGTCACCGAACCCATCGATGGCGCCGGGGTGGATGAAGCCGAGGTTGCTGACATTGATCACGGAAGCTGTCGATCTCAGGTGGGGCTGGCGAGGAAGCCACGGCAATGGCGTACGACGACGCAACCACGCCGTGCCCGTCGACGTCACACTGTGCGACCATCGACGTTCCCGAGAGGCCGCCATGACCGTGCATGGATTTCGCGCGCTGACGGCGGCCGCGTGCGTGTCACTGGCCATGACTGCCTGCGGTGGCGGCACGGGCGAACCCACGATCGACGACACGACTGATCCACAGGGCGCCTGGGTCCTGGTCAGCGCCACGCGCGACGGCGCCGCCATCCCAATCGTCGAGGGAGCGCGCATCACCCTCACGATCGAGGACGCCACCTACGGCGGCACCGCCGCCTGCAACAGCTACAGCGCGACGTTCGACGCCGCTGCCCAGCAACTGCGGTTCGACAACCTCGCCCAGACGGACATGGGGTGCGCCCCGGACGTGATGGCGTCCGAGCAGGCCTACCTCGCCGCCCTGGTGAAGGTGGAGGACCTGGCCCGTGACGGTGACCAGCTCACCCTGTCCGGTCCCGGCGTCCAACTGTCGTTCACCGCCCTGCCGCCCGTGCCAACGGCCGCACTGGTGGGGACCGTGTGGGAGTTGGACACGCTGTTGGACGGCGACTCGGCCAGCAGCGTGCAGGGTGCGCTGGCAACGCTGGTGCTGCACGAAGACGGCACGCTCACTGGAAGCACGGGCTGCCGTGCCCTGCGCGGGACGTGGACGATCGCCGGCGACCAGGTGCTGTTCCCCGACTTCAGCACCGACCACGACTGCCCAGCCGACCTCGCCGCACAGGACGGCCACGTCGTCGAAGTCCTTGGCGACGGCTTCCAGGTCGCCATCGAGGGAGACCGCCTCACGATCACCTCGCGCGGGAACCTCGGCCTGTCCTACCGCGCCGCCGAGTGACTGTCAGATGCGACGTGAGGTGAGGACGGCGGGGGCGTAGGGCGACGGCTGGGGCCGCGGTTGTGCGCGATGATGGGCGCCGGGGTGCGCGATCGTGACCACGGTTGTCGCTGGGGCTCTGGAGTGTCTACTGGCGTCGGCGTCGGCGTCCGTAGCGAGTGAGGCCTTTGGGCTTGTAGAGGTTGAGGGTCTGGACGACGAGGAGGAGTACGAGTCCGATCGCGGGATGGGCGAGGTCTCCACCGAGTGACGTGAGCTGGTGCCCGGATGCGGTCGCGGCGAAGCGTGCGGTGGCGGTGACGTCAGGCATGTGCAGAAGCAGGACGACCAAGGCGATTGCCGTGAGGACCAGGGAGATGACGACCCAGTAGTGGCGGAACAGTCCCCACTGGGTGCCCAGAGCCATGACGAGTCCCGTTGCCAGTGACGCCGCGGCCAGCGGCACGATCGCGTACCAACCGATGGTGTCCATCGCCGCCCAGGCTGCACGGATCGACGGCTCGTCGGGGGTGTTGACCGCCCAGAGCCCCAACGCGAGGTAGCAAACCACGCCGCCGATCCATCCAACCGAAACGGTCAGGTGGACCGCGAGGGCGGCCTTCCGGATGGCGGGCGCCATCGTCATCCGTGGTCGACGGGCGGGCTGTGGGGAGCCTCAGAGCCGCTGTCGCCCCCCGGGAGGTGGCGTGACGGGCCATGGCTCCCGTTGCCGACGAGGAGCACCAGGGTGACGAGCACAACCGCCGACACAGCGGCGATGACGAAACGCTTCACCCATTCGGGCATCCGGTGATCGCCATCCGCGTCAGGCGTCCGCTGCACTGACGGGGTGTCGCCCACGACGGTTCCGTTCGGTCGGTGTCCAGGGCAGTTTACAATACACAGTGTCTGTATATCGCAGCAAAGTGTCTTGATAGTCGGTGAGAGGTATGTTGCGGATCATGCCAAAGCTGTGGGACGAGACGATCGAGGCACATCGCCGTCAGGTCCGCGACGCGATCCTGGATGCTGCTGCCGGGCTGGCCGCCGAGCACGGCCCGTTGAACGTCACCATGTCGGACATCGCGAAGGAGGCCGGCATCGGCCGCGCCACCCTCTACAAGTACTACTCCGGCATCGAAGAGATCCTCGACGCGTGGCACGAACGTCAAGTCAGCCACCACCTGGAACTGCTCGCCGACATCGCCCGCCGCGACGTACCGGCCATGACCCGGCTTCAAGCGGTTCTTGCTGCGTACGCCCGCATCCAGCGGCAGCGCGCCGACCACCGGTCGCAACCACACGGCCCTGAGATGAGCGCGATGCTCCACCGCCAGACCGGCCTCGCCCCCGCCGAGAAGCAGCTGCGCGCGCTGGTCCAGCACCTGATCGAAGCCTCAGCCGACCAAGGACACTTGCGTTCCGACGTCGACGCAGCAGAGCTGACCAGCTTCTGCCTTCACGCCCTGTCCGCAGCCAGCACGACCGCGTCCAAAGCCGCCACCGAGAGGCTGGTCGGACTCGTCCTCGACGGCCTTCGACCGTGATCACACGGCTGCCCAGCGACGGCGTCGTCATGCGCGATCAGCATTCAGGTGAGGCCCGCGCACAGCCACGGTTGCCGCACGGTCGGTAGGGCTGGTCTTCGGCGCACGCCGCTGGACGCGCCGCTCAGCGTCGAGTCCGGCGGGATTCGAGGATCGCTCGCGATGAACAACGCTCCGCCGCAACTCACCTACGGGAGCCCGCGCAGACCAAGGCCCCGCCCGAGACTGCTCAGCCCGAGATGATCTCGCGGACCCCGGCGACGAGTTCCACCGATGCGTCGACCTCCCGGCGGCTGAGCGAGACGCTCTCGACGTTGCAGCCCAGCGGAATGTCGCGCTGGCGTGCGAAGTCCCACAGGTCGTTGAAGACGCGCAGACACGTGTCCATGGACTGGGCGAGCGTGTCCTCGGCGCGGAGCAGGTCGTTCTCGATCCATCGCGGGACCTCGACCCCGAGCCAGCGCCGACACGATCGCCGGAGCCGGGCGCGCCTCGGCGATGCGCGCGTCCGACCAGGACGGTCAGCCACCGATGGGCTGTTTCCACAGATCGAATATCTGTCCGGGTGATGTCACAGGTGTCGGCTTTGATGCAGGGATGCAGATCAACGGTGATGTCGAGCGGATCGCGGCCCAAGCGGCGGCGGTTGATCGCGACATGATCCGCCTGATCGCGTCGATCATGGACCGCTCCGACCACGTCGCAGCCCAGACCGGCGTGCCGGTGGAGGTGTGGTTGGCGTCGGTGACCCGCCTGCTCCCCTTGGAGCGCCGTCGCCTGCTCGCCGCGGCGGAAACACTGCCGAAGATGCCTGGCGTGTGGGGGGCGTTCCAGGACGGGCTGCTGTCCTGGTCCCAGGTCTGCGCCGTGCTCAACATGGGCCGTCGGCTGCGTGCCGCTGACCGGACCATTTACGACACCCGGCTGGCCGCAGCCGCGGTCGAGCTGGCCGATGCTGACGCTGGAGCGGTACTCGACATCGCCGACATGGTCGTGAAACAGCTCGACCACGTCCGCGAAGCCAAGCTTGAAGCTGCTGATGCGGACCGGGACATCCTGCTGTTCCAGCCACGTCTCGATCGGACTGGCGGGACGATCTGGGGTGATTTCACCGCCACCTCGTTCACCACCATCAGCGACGCGATCGTCGCAGCCGCACCCGCAGCGGATGTCGTCGCCAACCCCGATGGTGACGAGGTCACGACCGGCCGCAACCGGGTCGGGATCGGCCGGGCCAACGCCGCAGGCCTTCTCACCCTGTGCTCCACCAACCGGGACGGCACGGCCAAGCGGCCGTTGCTGCTCGCCACGGTCGAGCTGGAAACGTTGCTGGGCCTGTCCAACAGCCCAGCGCAGCTGTTGACCACGCTGACGGGCGGGCATCTGCATGTCACGGCCGACACCGCCCGGCGCCTGACCGAGGTGGACGGTGGTGTGGACTTGCGCCTGGTCGTGAATGACCCGGCCGGGCGCACCGTCGGGGTGGGACGCAAGCGGCGGGTCCCGCCCGAGTGGCTACGCGAGGCCGTACTCGCCAACCAGACCGTGTCGACCGGCCCGACCACCCGCCGCACCGCCAGTACCCGGTCGGCCCGGCAGTGCCAGCTCGACCATGCCCAGGCATGGGACGACGACGGCCGCACCGACGCCGACAACCTGCATCCGCTCGCCCAAACCCCCCACACGTCCAAGACCAACGGCCGCGCGACCGTCGCGATCGCCCCGGACGGGTCCGCGACCTGGACCGACCTGGTCTGCGGCATGACCCTCACCCAGCCAAGCCTGTTCCGGCTGCGCCGCATCGCTGCCGGACGGCCCGCCGATGCCACGGACCCGGCGGACCAGCCCGCCGCCGTGCCCGGCCGGCGACGAACCGGCTGAACCGGCCAGCCCGACCACGATCGGGCACATTGGCCTGTGTCATCACCCCGGGTTCCCAGACACCGGGGTTCTCGCCCGGCAACCCGCCCTATCAAACGGAAAGACCGGCCATGTCCACGTCGAGACTCCTGACCGCGGCAGAGGCGCTGGCCGTGGTCGCCGAGCATGGGATCGTGCTGGAGTCGGCCGCTGGCCCGGTGCCGACGCTCACGCATGCGATCGTGGGCGAGCGCATCCGTGGATCGTGGTGGGCCCACCCCGACAGCCATCACGTGTACGCGGTCCTGGAGGCGGTCCGCGACTCCCCCGACATCCTGGCGTTCCGGCTCGTCGGGGGGAAGGTGACCTATGCCCACCGGCGCACCTGGGCGGCACTGGCTCGCCTTGCTGATGACCTCGGACCGCAGCGGGTCACCGCGGTCGACGACGTCCACACCGAACGCGGGCATCACCGCCGCGTCGAAACACCCTTCCCCGACTGGCTCGACGCGGCCACCAGGCAGGAGGCGTCCGACATGGACACTTCGACCGCCCGCGCCATCCTCCCCGCCGCAATCTTCGCGGACTGACCGCTACCGATCCAGGTCCCGATCCATGGACGGTGACCGCCTGCCGGATGCGGTGGGCGACTACGGTCCGCGGACGTCACCGGCTGCGGGACGACCACGGCGACGACGATGACGGCGACCACGGCGACGACGGTGACAGCGACGACGATGACAGACACCGAGGTTCGCGTGGGCCGAGTGATCGTCGTCGGTTCGGCCAACATCGACCTGGTCATGGAGGTCGAACGCCTGCCCAGGCCCGGCGAGACGGTGGGCCACGGAAGGTTCCGATCGGGCCCCGGCGGCAAGGGGCTGAACCAAGCGGTCGCAGCCGCCCGGTTTGGCGCGGCGACGGCGTTCGTCGGCTGCGTGGGCCGCGACCTGCACGGCGACGTGCTGGAGCAAGCGCTGCGCGACGAAGGGATCGACACGACCGGCCTTGGCCGCACGGCCACGGCAACCGGGTCGGCGCTCATCCTGGTCGACGCCCGCGGCGAGAACGCCATCGCCGTCGCGCCTGGCGCCAACGACGAGGTCGTCGCCGATGGCGCCAGCGCTGCCGCGGTGAGCGCCAACGACCAGGGTGTCCTGCTGCTGCAACTCGAGATCCCCGTCGCAACGGCCCTGGCCGTGGTCCGCGCAGCGCCGACAGGCAGGCAGGTCCTGCTCAACATCGCGCCGGCTCCGACGGCTGCGGCACTCGGCGACTTCGCCGACCGCGTGGGCGTCGTGATCGCCAACCAGGAGGAGGCCGGCGCCGTCACCGGCCTGCGCGACCTCGCTGCAGCGGCGAAGGCCCTGAGAAGCATGCTGCATGCGACCGCGATCGTCACCGCGGGTGCGCGGGGTCTTGCGGTCTGCGGACCTGACGGCAACTGGTTGCTGGCGGCTCCAACGGTCGTGGCGGTGGACACCGTCGGGGCGGGTGACGCGTTCTGCGGGGTCCTCGCGGGCGCGCTGGCGCAAGGGTGCTCCCTCGCCGAGGCAGTGCGGCTGGGCGCGGCGGCGGGGGCACTCACTGCCACCCGCGCCGGTGCGGCCGAGGCAATGCCGCAACGCGGCGAGATCATCGAACTGGCACGATCGGACACGTCGTGATCCCCACGTCGAACGCGGTTCGCGGCCTTGTCGCTGTCCTGCTCGACGAGTGGGACCGTGACGGCCACGACGTCACCGCACTTCGCGACCGCCTCGCCACCGCAGGCGCCAACCTCGATGAACTGGCCGCGATCGCCGTCGACGTGATGAGCACGCCGGTCCGGGCCGACTGGCCGTGGCACGAGCCCGACGACCTCCCCGGCATCGAACAGGCGAGCGCCGGCGACTGGAACCGACGGGCAGCGCCGGTCACCGACGGACCAGCGCGGGTCGAGGCAGCGTTTCTGGGACGCGTCGCGGGGTGCATGCTCGGCAAGCCACTCGAGCTGGAGTTGTCCCGCACCGACCTGGAGGCGGGCCTGCGCCGCGCACGCTGCTGGCCCCTGGACGACTACCTCCCAGAGGCAGCCCTCGACCAGTTCCCGACGCGGCAGGGACAGTGGCCCGAGCTTGTCCGCGAACGGATCGCCCACGTGGCGCCCGACGACGACATCAACTACACGATCCTGGCCATGCTGGCACTGGAAGCGTGCGGCACGGAGTTCTCACAGGCTGACCTGGCCGGGCTGTGGCGCCTGCACCTGCCGATCGCCGCCACCTTCGGCCCCGAGCGGGCGCTGCTCGCCGGGGAGGCCTTTTCCACGACGCTCGCGATGGCCGGGATCGTCGAGCCGCGGCTGGCGGTGACCCCACTGCCGGGCGCCGACCTGTGCGGCGCGCTGATCCGCGCAGATGCCTACGGGTACGCCTGCGCTGGCGATCCGGCCACGGCGGCTCGACTTGCACATCGCGACGCGACACTCACCCATCATCGCACCGGCGTCTACGGGGCAATGTGGGTCGCGGCGACAATCGCCGAGGTACTTGCCTGCCATGACCCGATCGAGGCGGCCACCACGGCGTTGGGCTGCGTCCCGACACGCAGCCGTTTCCATGATGCCGTGTCCGGGGCCCTTGACATCGTGGCCGACGCAGTCGACTGGGAGTCGGCCAACGAGGCCATCGTGGCCCGCCACCCCGACCATGGGCATTGCCGCATCCTGCAGGAGGTCGGCACGCTCATCGTCAGCTGGCGGTTCGCCCACGACATCGGTCACGGCATCTGCCTGCAGGTCTCCCAGGGCAACGACACCGACAGCTTCGGCGCGACGGCCGGCTCGGTGCTGGGAGCAGCACTGGGCACCGGCCACCTCGACAGGCGTTGGCTGGCGCCGTTCAACGACACGATCCACGTCGCGATGGCGCTGTTCGAGCCGCCCGGACTGGCCGAGCTGGCCGCCCGGATGGGCCGCTTGGCCGCATGATCACTTGAAGCGCGGGCCTGCCCATGCCGGCAGGGGGTGGACGTCCGTGGGCGGCGCCACCTCGGTGAAGTAGCGGATCATCCAGTAGGTGACCAGGAAGTCGATGCTTGGGCCGCGCCAGGGCGTGTCGTGGTCCCCCCAGGTGATCGTGGGGTCCTTCTGCCACAAGAAGTCCGCCAGCCGGCGCACGCCGACGGGCAACGGGTCGGCCGCGCGCATGCGAGACTCCGTGCCTGGTTGAAACGGCAGGACCACCTCGTCGCCAGTGGGCAGGGTCTGGACGATGTCGACCTGGTTCTCCGGCGCGCACTCCAGGGGCTGCTGCTCGATCGGGGCGTCCGGGCCTGGGTCGTCCTGGATCGAGCACCGGCCTTCGTGGACGAACGGGGTCTGCCCGCGCCGGGCGGCTTCCTCGTGGAAGGCGTAGTAGTCCAGCCATTGGCGGTGCAGGGTGACTGCGTTGTCCAGTCGCTCCTGCTCCCCCGTGAGCGCATACGTCAGGATCTCGAAGAAGGCATTGCCGTCATCGCGGATGGTGGCGTCCATGACACCGAGTGCTCGCATGATCTCCTCGCGCGCGACCGAGTCGGGCTCGAGGCGCAGGAGGTTGAAGTAGGACACCAGGTGGAGTTGGTACTTGTAGTAGGCGCTGTGCGGGCCCGCCGCGTCGATGGCCATCGACGTCAGCAGCGCCCCGGAATACACGGCGTTGGCCAACTCCTCCTGCCACAGCAGGTCGTAGCGCTGCAGGGCATCGGCATCCCCGATCGCCCTGGCGGACTGGCGGGCCACCTGGACCAGGGTGAGGCGGTGCAGCGGGACCTGGATGAACAATGGGCTGATCGGTCCTTCGAGGTCGTTGTGGCCCAACACGGGGTTGGCCACCTGACCGTGCGGTCGTGGCTGGTTCCAGCCGTACTTGACGGCGTAGTCGGTCATGGCCATCAGGTCGTGGGCGAGCGAGTCCCGCAGTGCCGGGTGCGCGTCGGTCCCGAAGATCTCCAGCGCGACCGACAGGCCGAAGATCGTGCCCATGTAGGAATCCCGACTGGTGTTGCCGATGCACCACCAGTTGCGACCGTCCTCCCAGGCAAACGGTCCGAGGGCGAGGTCGCCGTAGTTGTAACGGACGTCGGAGTACTCGGGACTGGCGTTCTCGGGGCTGCAGGTGCGCATGAGCAACCCTGCCTCACCGGGGACGAGGCCGCCACCGAGGTCGATCCAGCCGACCTCGTCCGGCTCGCGACCGTCTCCCACCGTCGGGGCGAACTCTGTCTGCCACTCACGGGCGATGTTGATCAGGATCCGGTAGTAACCGATCATCTCGGTGGCACGCGCAAGTGCCTCGTCGTGCTGCTGGGTCCAGAACTCGAAGGCCTCGCGATCTCGTCCAGGCACCTGGCCGCCGGGATTGCCGAGCCTGGCCAGCTCGACCTCGGCCTGCGCGAAGCGCCACGCCTGGGCGGCCAGGTACTCGCCGGTGTAGTTGCCCGAGTCGCCCTCGCCGTGCATGCGAATCGGCTTGGCATCCGGGGCAAGATGAGGCCACTTGTCGAACAACAACGGCACGACCATCCCGAGGAACGTGTGCTCGGGGATGAGCGCCTCGAACCGCATGCCGGCGGCCAGGTCGACGTCATTGTCCAGCGGTCCGGTGGCATCGCTGACGGTGTGCGGCGGCGCAGCGCCCATCGGCCCGGCAGGGAGCGGCGCAGCGCCCAGGGAAGCCAGCACGGCCAAGGACAACATCGTGGATGTGGCTCGACGCACGGCGGACCCCCGGTCATGCGATATGTACTCCAACCATACATATGGGCATGGAAGATGTCAGGGCCGGATCGACCCTGACATGGGCGCGGGGCAGCGTCGCGGTCACCCGAACAGGTCGAGCAGGGTCGCGACGGTGATGTCGCCACCGCAGTCCCGTGGCGAGACGTGGACCGATGGCCACCCGTTGGCGCGCGCCCAGGCAAGGTCGGTCGCCTCACCGTCGCCGACCACGATCGGGCGGCCAAGGTGTCCGACCAGGGCCGACACGGCCGCGGTCATGGATGCTGCCGGCTTCCCGGCCACCAGCGGCGGTCGGCCCACCAAGGGCCCAATGCGAGCCAGTACGGCACCCGTGTCCGGGATCGGGCCGTCGGGGGTGGGGACCACCAGGTCGGCGTTGGTCGCAAGCCACGGTCGCGCGCCGATCGCGCCAGCGATGGCCGACGCGTCGATGGCGGCCGGGTCAGGGACGCAGCCGACGACGACGGTGGGCGCGCTGACGCCGCCACGACGGCCATGCAACGCCTCCACGGACAGGCCCTGGGCATCGAGGTGGTCACGCAGGCCATCGGTGCCCACGACGGTGATGCGCGTCACGCCCATCGCGCGCAGCTGCGCGAGCACCGCGTCCGCCGCTGCCACGATCGCCAGGTCCGGCGGCACGCCGGCCGCGGTGACGCGAGCTCGCTGCGCTGCTGGGCCGCGGCGACTGTCGTTGGTCGTCACGACAACGGGCGCGAACGCCGACAACGCGGCGACCACGTCCGACGCGTCGGCGAGCGGCTGGTCACCCAAACAGAGCACTCCGTCGACATCCAGCAGGACATGGGTCGCCGCAGTGAGAAGTTCCCTCACGTCTGCACGCAGCGCCATCGCGACCCCTCCCCCAGTGGCACGCAACCGTAGGAGCCCTCCTTGGCCGCCCCCTCATCTCAGCCTGACCTGCGCGCGACCCGGGTGACCGACCGTCGCGTACGAGGCCGCGTGACCGCCGACGGCCACGGGCACGCGGGTGTCCTGGTCACCGACGGGACCAGCGTGACCGCCACGGGCCACGACGGAACCTTCGGCCTGCCGGGTGCCGGGCCCTTCATCGCCATCACCCGACCGACCGGATGGAAGGCGGCGAGGTGGTACCTGCCGATCGACGCGCCCGAGCACCACTTCGAGCTCACCGCCGACGACCAGCCCCTCCCCGTGGCCTTCGTCCAGGTCACCGACCTGCACGTGTCGCTGGGCTCGACCGACCCGGGGCCCGACGGCAGCGACGCGACGATCTGGTTCGACGCCGACGGGATGCAGGAGCGTGTGGTGACTTCCCCCGCCGTCCTCGCCCAGCTCTGGGTCGACATTGCTGACCAGGTCCCGGACGCGGTGTTCATCGCCGCCACGGGCGACCTGACCAACACGGGTTCGGACGCCGAGTACGCGGCCTGGATCGCCAGCACGACCGACAGCGTCATCCCGGTGGTCGGCATCCCGGGCAACCACGACCACCACGCCCAGGACGGCGAACTCCTTGACGATGGCGCCAGCGTCGACTTCCACGCCGTGCCGGACCGCTACGAGGGCCACCTCGGGCCGCGCTGGTTCTCGTTCGACCATGCCGGTCTCCACGTCGTGGCCATCGACTGGTTCACCCACCTGCTGGGGATCGACGCGGCGCGCCAGGACGCGTGGCTGGCGGCGGACCTCGCCGCGCTGCCGGCCCACCAGCCCGTCGTGCTGCTGAGCCACGACCAGATGCCCAGCGAGTTCTTCGCCCGCCTGCCGCGTCAGCCGATCGCCACGTTCTCCGGGCACTGGCACACCTCGCGCGTCGCCCGCGTCCACGGGACCCTGCACGTCAACACGCCGACGGCCACCTTCGGTGGGTTGGACTACAGCCCGGCCGCGTTCCGGATCGCTCGCTGGGACGGCACGGACCTCACGGTGGAGACGGTGGTGCGCAGTACCGCCAGCGGCACCGGGCACCACCGGCATGCCACCTATCGAGGTTCACCATCGGCGGGGGCCTTCGCGCAACTGCCCGGGGCCGGCCACCGCGGCGGTCCGGTCCTGAGCGACGACCTCGTCATCGCCACCAGCCGCGACGAGGACCGACCCGCCGGATGGCTGACCGCCATCGACGCGAGCAGCGGGGAGGTGGCGTGGCAGGTCAGCCTCGACAGCGCGGTCAAGTCCTCGCCCGCCGTGGCCGGCGACGCCATCGTTGCGACCGCGGTCACGGGCGAGACCGTCTGCGTGGCGCGTGATGGGGAGGTCCGGTGGCGGCGCCACATCGATGACGATCCCTTGCGACTGTGGACCTACCTGCAACCCGCGGCCGACGACCGGCGCGTCTACGTCGGCGACGTGGCGCGGTTCGTGGCCCTCGACCTCGCCACCGGAGACACGGTGTGGGAGCGTGACGACCTTGGTCAGCGCGAGAACCTGACATCCTGCGCCGACCCGGCAATCGTCGATGGGACGCTGCTGGTCGCCTTCGCCGGGCAGACGCCGGTGCTGCACGGCCTGGATCCCTGCTCGGGAACCAGCCGCTGGCCGAGGTTCGAGCGCGCCCAGAGCATCTACCGACTGCCGCCGAGCGAGGTCGCGACCGAGCTGGTCCGCACGGTCGTGGCACCCATCGTGGCTGATGGCGACGACGCCTACGTGGTACGGCTGGGCGGCGTGGTCGAGCGCCTTCGCGCCCGCGACGGCGCCACCGTGTGGTTGGCGGCGCACCGCGGATGGTTCAACCCGGGCCGCGGTGCGGTGGCAGGTGACCTGGTGGTGTTCGCGACCGGCGACGCCCGGGTCCGCGCGTACCGCCGCGACGACGGCGAACTCGTTTGGGAGACGGTCGTCGGCATCGACGCCCCGATTGCAGGCGGTGCGTATCGCAGCGCCGGACCGCTGACCATCGGCGGCGTGACAGCGACGGCGACCGGGCTGGTCGTGGCGACTGGTGACGGGGCACTGGTGCGCCTGTCCCACGCGGGCGACGTCGAGGGCCGCCTGGAACTGCCAGCCCCCGCGCTGGGCGGCGTGACGGTCGCTGGCGAGCGTGCTTGGACGGTGACCGCCGACGGCGGCCTGCATCGCCTCTCGCTCACGTGAGCGCGCGAAGGGCGTGGCAAGGGCGGCCGGCCTGTCAAATAAGTAGGATTGGAATACATATCCGCATTGGGAAGGGAGGCGGGCATGGCCGTACAACGAGGTCGGGTGACGGACGACCGACCGTGGGCGCTGTGGGCAAGTCGCACGGGCATCACGTTCGGCGGGCTGCGTGCGCTCGATGACGTGACGGTCGGCATCATGCCCGGGGAGATCGTCGGGCTGATCGGGCCAAACGGTGCCGGCAAGACGACCCTGCTGGACTGCCTCAGCGGCCACCTCAACGGCCAAGGACGCGTGTGGGTGGGCGACGTCGAGGTGACTGGGCTGCCGCCGCACAAGCGCGCTCACGCCGGGCTTGGCCGCAGCTTCCAGGATGCCCGCCTGTTCGACACCCTGACGGTTCGCCAGACGCTTCGCCTTGCCGGAGCTCGCCTGGGCCTGCCGGACAGCGACATCACCGCACGCATCGGCGAGCTGATCGAACTGGTCGGGCTGCAGGCGTATCGCGAGAAGTTCATCCGTGAGCTGTCAACGGGCACGCGACGGATGGTCGACATCGCGGGGATCATGCTCCAGCGGCCCGTAGTCGTGCTGCTGGACGAGCCGTCGTCGGGCATCGCCCAACGGGAGACCGAGGCCCTCGGCCCCGTCCTGCGCCAGATCCGCGACGCCACCGGTTGCGCGATGCTGGTGATCGAGCACGACATGCCCCTGCTGCTCGGGCTGGCCGACCGTGTCTACGCGCTCGAGGTCGGCCGCGTGATCGCCGAGGACACGCCGTCGCAGATCGTCGGACACCCGGAGGTCGTGCGGTCCTACCTGGGCGACGACCTGACCGCCATCAATCGATCCGGCGCGCTCAACGGCCACGAAGTGGGTGCCTGACATGGACATCGTGCTGCTTGGCCTGGTCATCGGCATGGCCAACGCCCTGCTGGCGTCCGGCCTGGTCCTGATCCACATGAGCAACCGCGTCATCAACATGGCCCACGGTGAGTTCGGTGCCTTTGCGGTCGCGATGATGATGGCGCTGACCCGAGTAGCCCACCTGAACTACTGGTTGGCCCTGTTCCTGAGCCTGCTCGCCACCGGGACGCTGGGCGCGCTGGTCGAGCGCACCTTCCTGAAACGGCTGTTCCGGAGCCCGCGACTGATCGTGCTGATCGCCACGATCGGCCTGGCGCAGGTGCTCATCGTCGCGCGCCTGCTGCTGCCAAAACCGACGGTTGCTGGCGAGCAGCTGCTGGTGGGCGGCGCCCAGCTCTTCCCGGTTCCGTTCACGTCGCCGGTGGTCGCGTTCGACCGCGTCGTGCTCTACCCGCAGCACTTCATGGCCCTGGTCATTGGCCCCGTCGTGGCCATCGGCCTGGCCGTGTTCCTCAAGCGATCACGCTACGGCGTGGCATTGCGCGCTTCCTCGGAGAATGCCTCCCGAGCCCAGCTGCTTGGCATCCCGGTCCAACGCGTGTCCACGCTGGCGTGGGTGATGGCGGCCGTCCTGGCCGGCATCGGCGGCATCCTGCTTGCTCCGATCATCGGCTTCTCAGCCACGGAGGCGGTTGGGCTGCCGATCCTCATGCGCGGCCTTGCGGCGGCGACCATTGCACGGATGTCATCGGTCAAGATGGCGTTTGGCGTTGGCCTCGCACTGGGCGTCGTCGACCAGCTCGTGTTCTTCTGGACCGGACGGTCGGGGCTCACCGACGTCATCCTCGTCGTGGTCATCCTGTTCGCCCTGCTGTCGCGGCGCGTCGAACTGCGACGCACCGTCGCATCCGAGGAATCCTCCTGGGAAGCGGTCGAGCCAATCCGGCCACTGCCAGCCGAGGTGGCCACCCATCCCCGCTGGCGCGCAGTGACCATCGTTGCGTCGGTCATCACGGCCGTCGGGTTGATCGGCGCACCGCTGGTGACGCGCAGTTCCGGCACGTTCTTTCTCGCCTCGGTGATCGTCATCGCCGCAGTGGTCGTGTCGATGACGGTGCTCACGGGCTGGGCCGGCCAGTTGTCACTCGGGCAGTGGGCCCTGGCCGGGATCGGCGGGGTCTTCGGACCCAAGCTCGTCGTCGAGCTCGGGATGCCATTCCTCCCGGCCCTGATCCTGGCCGCCGCTCTCGGGGGGCTGGTTGCGCTGCTCATCGGTCTGCCGGCCCTGCGGTTGGAGGGACCGGGGCTTGCCGTGGTCACCCTCGGCTTCGCGGTGGCCTCGGGTTCGTGGCTCTACAGCCGCGGTTGGTTCACGGCACCCGGTGGCCGGTTCCCCACGCCGGGCTGGCTCACCACTGACCGGTATTACTGGATTGCGCTGATCTACCTGGTCGGCGCGATGTACCTGCTGAAACGGCTGAGCCAGTCGATCACCGGCCTTGACATCGTCGCCGTGCGCGACAACCCGCGTCAGGCATCGACCTACGGCGTCAGCGTGGTGCGCACGAAGTTGACGGCGTTCGTCGTCTCCGGCGTGGTGGCATCCGGGGCCGGGTTCCTGTGGGCGGCGGGAACCGGGCTTGCCGACGTCACGTCGTTCCCGCCCATTCGATCGTTCTCCATCGTGGCCGCCGCCGTCATCGGTGGACTCGGCACGCTGAGCGGGGCAGTCATCGGTGCCGCCTACCTGTGGGGCGTGCCGTACTACATGGGAAGCGTTTCTCCCTACGTGGGACTGCTCGCCACCGGCGGTGGCCTGCTGGTCCTGGTGATGTTCCTGCCAGGTGGCCTGTCGCGCGCCATGTTCCGCGGCCGCGACCAGCTGGCACTGCTCGTCACGGGCGGCTGGCAGCGAGGCACCAGCACCACGGTGCGCCTCGAGGCGGCCGACGTGCAGTCCGCGCTGGCGGAGATGGGATCGTGATGAGGCTCCAAGACCCACGGACGATGCTCGAGACCTACCTCGGCGGGGAGCCGCTGCGACCCATCAGCACGCTCTTCCTGCTCAACGCCGTCGACGAGTTCGACGTGGCGGCCTTCGCGCTGCTCGGCCCCGAGATCGCCGACCACTTCAACATCGACATCGCAACCTTCGGCACCATCGCTCTCCTGGCGGCGCTGGCCCTGCCGTTCATTGCAATGCCGGTGTCCTTGCTGGCGGACCGCCGCAAGCGGCTCCCCATTGCGCTGATCGGCGCCGTGGTCTGGGGAATCTCGTCGCTGGGGACCGGGCTCTCGACCAGTCTTGCGATGCTCATCACCTTCCGGATCTTCTCGTCATTCGGCAAGGTGGTCAATGACCCGGTCCATGGGGCACTGCTGGCGGACTACTACTCCCCCGCTGCCCGGGTGAAGGCCTTCGGCCTCCACTGGCTCGCCAACCCTGTCGGCCAGGTGATCGCATCGGTGTCCGCCGGTCTGCTGGCCGAACGATGGGGCTTTCGTCTGCCCTTCATGCTGCTCGCCGCCCCGACACTCGTCGCGCTGCTCCTCGGCCTGCGCCTGCACGAGCCGCCCCGAGGCAACCACGAGATCGTCGAGCAGCCGACCGCTCCCCCCGTCATGGAATCGATCCGACGACTCTGGGCAATCCGGGCCCTGCGATACCAGTACATCGGCCTCGCCTACGCGTCCGGCGCGACCATCGGGATCGGGATCATCGTCCCGTTCTACCTCGACGAAGAGTTCGGCGTCGGGCCAGGTCTGCGCGGGATCATCACCGGCGTCGGCACCGGGTTGGCCGCCGTCGCCGTCGTCCTCGGTGTCGTGTTCATCCAGCGCAAGCTCGATGAGAGCCCGCGGGCAGCGCTGACCTTCATCGCCCGGTGCTCGCTCGTCACGGGCGGGGCGCTCTTCGTGCTCGCCTTCGCGCCCTCGTTGTGGCTGGCCTCGGTGTCGATCTGGGTCGTGCTGGTCGTCATCGGGTTCGTGGTCCCCGGCCTTCGTGCCATGGGCGCCACCGTCGCCCCGCCCGAGATCCGCGCCACCGCGTTCGCCATGTCCGGCTTGGTCTCACTTTCCGGGGTGGGGTTCACGCTCGTCGCCCTCGCCCTGGCAGAGGCAGGCAGCGTCCGCTGGGCTCTGGGACTGCTGGCGCCCGTGTTCCTGCGCGGGGTCGGCTACTTCTTCAAGGCCGCCACCTACATCGACGACGACGTCGACCGTCTGCGCCCCGCCGACGAGCGCCGAAACCTCGCCTCGCCCGTCGCGACGGGCGAGGCTCTGCTGGAGGTCCGCAACCTCTGCGTGTCCTATTCGGGCGTTCGCGTGCTGTTCGGCGTGGACCTCGACGTGGAACGCGGCGAGATGGTGGCCCTGTTGGGCACCAACGGCTCCGGCAAGTCAACAACCCTGAACGGGATCTCGGGGATTGTCGAACCCGACCGTGGCAACGTCTGGCTCAATGGCGAGCCGCTCACGGGCTTGGCCCCCGACCGGATCGTTCGCAAGGGCGTCGTGCAGGCTCCCGGCGGCAAGGGGATCTTCCCCGGCCTGACCGTCGCGGAGAACCTGCAGATGGGAGCGTTCCTGCTGGGCAAGGACCAGCGCACCGCCAGCAGCCGAATCGGCGAGGCGTGCGAACTCTTCCCGCGGCTGGGCGAACGGATGGGCCAGACCGCCGGTGACCTGTCCGGCGGGGAACGCCAGATGCTCACGCTTGCCCAGACGTTCCTGTTGCGGCCAAAGCTGCTGATGATCGACGAACTGTCCCTGGGTCTGGCCCCCACGATCGTCCAGGAACTGCTGACCGCGGTCCGGGCGATGAATGCCGAGGGCGTGTCGATGATCATCGTCGAGCAGTCCGTCAACGTCGCGCTCACGCTGGCCGACCGCGCGTACTTCCTGGAGAAGGGCGAGGTGAAGTTCTCGGGCCAGACGATCGACCTGCTGGACCGTCCTGACCTCCTGCGCTCGGTCTTCCTCGAAGGAGCCGGCGCCGCCGTGCGCTGACCCGCCAGACACCAGGAGCACCAGCCATGTCCACCCTTGCCATCGACGGCGGCAGCCCCGTGCGCACGGCGCCGCTGGATCACCGCCGCGGCGTGAACCTGATCGACCAACAGGAGCGCGCCGCCCTGATCGAGGTCATCGACAGCCACAGCCTGTTCCGGTATTACGGCCCCGACCTGCGCAACAAGGTCGCCGGGTTCGAGGACGCCGTCCGCGAGCGCCTTTCCGTGCCCCACGTGACGGCAACGTCGAGCGGCACAGCCGCGCTCGTGGCCGGCTTGGCCGCCCTTGGCGTGGGTCCCGGCGACGAGGTCGTCGTGCCGGCCGTGACGTTCATTGCCACGGTCAACGCCGTCATCGAGGCGGGCGCGGTGCCGATCTTCTGTGACGTGGACGACTCCCTCGACCTTGACCCTGCCGCGTTGCCGGCTGTGCTGACCGCACGCACCGCGGCGATCATGCCGGTCCACCTGGAAAACGTCGTCGCCGACATGGATGCGATCATCGCCGCGGCCGCCGGCGTGCCAATCATCGAGGATGCGTGCCAAGCCATGGGCGCAACCCATCGCGGTCGCGAGGCTGGGACCATCGCCACGATGGGCGCCTTCTCGCTGCAGCTGGAGAAGAACATCACTGCCGGCGAAGGCGGGGTGCTGGTCACCTCCGACGAGCGCCTGCACTGGCGCGCCGCCCGCTACACCGACCAGGGTGGCCAGTTCACGACCAGCCACGGAGCTGGCCGTGGCGGCGAGCGTGACGAGGTCTTCGCGGGCACGAACCTGCGCATGAACGAACTGACCGGCGCCGTCGCCGGCGTGCAACTGGGCCGTCTGGACGGGATCCTGTCGGCAATGCGCGCGAACAAGGCCAAGGTCCTCGGAGCCATCGGCGAGGTCGACGGACTGCAGCGCCGCGGCGCCAGCGATCCTGCGGGTGACGGCGGCTCCAGCATCACCTGGTACCTGCCCGACGCCGCCATGGCCGAACGGTTCGTGGCCGCCCTGAACGCCGAGGGCATCCCGTCGTTGACGATGTACAACGGGCTGCCGGTCTACGCGACCCCGGCGATCCTGCAGCGGCGGACGATCACACCCAAGCGGTCGCCGTGGGCTCGCCACGGTGTGCCGGTCGAGTACGCAATGGGCATGTGTCCCAACGCGGAGGACCTCATCGCCCGCTCGGTCACGCTGGGCATCGGCCCGACGTACGACGCGGCGGACCTCGACGACATCGCCACTGCCGTCACCAAGGTGGCCGCGGCCCTGCTGCCGTGAGCAACCCCCTGCGCGTCGCGATCATCGGCGCCGGCACCATCGCCCGGCGCCAACATGTCCCCGATCTGCGGACGGCTGGTGCCGACGTGGTCGTCCACGTCAGCCGGTCCCTCGAATCCGCCCGGGCAGCACGTGACGAGGCGGGCCATGGCGACATCACCACCGACTGGCAGTCGGTGGTGCGTCGCAGCGACGTGGATGCCGTCGTCGTGGCCACCCCCAGCGCGCTGCATGCTCCTGTGGCGATCGCCGCGGCGGCAGCCGGGAAGCACGTCCTGGTGGAAAAGCCCTTCGCGACGACCCTGGCTGATGCCGACCAGATGATCGCCGCCAGCGCCGCGGCCGGCGTGATCCTGATGGCGGCCCACAACGTGCGCTTCGCCGCGCCGTTCGGTCCCATGCGCGCCTCGATCCTGCGAGGAGACATCGGCACACCGACGTCTGCGCGCGTCGCCTTCTGCCACGCGGGACCGCAGGCCTGGGCCCCGGGTGCCACCTGGTTTCGTGACCCCGCGCTTGCTGGCGGCGGGGCGCTGTTCGACCTCGGCGTCCACGTCGTGGACACGCTGCGCCACGTCCTCGACGATGAACTGGTCGAGGTCACGGCGACCTTGGATGCCACGCCGATCGACGAGGATGCCGCCGTGACCTTCCGTACGCGGGGCGGAGTCGTCGGGTCATTCCACGCGGGATGGCGCAGCGCCGCGGGTGCCGATCTGTCCATGATCGTCCACGGGGACCAGGCCACCCTTGCCTTTGACGCGGCGACAGGCCTGACGTTGCGCCGACCCGGGGCGGCGCCCCAGGCGCTGGCGCTCGACGGCCCGACCGACAACCCGTGCGCTGCCTTCGTGCGTGCCATCGGCCGCGGGGAGCCAACCACGCCCAGCGGCGCCGACGGCCGGGCCGCCGTCGCGGCGATCGTCGCCGCCTACCTGTCCGCCCGAACAGGGCGGACCCAGACCGTGGAGCAGCAACCATGAGCGTGCAGTTTGGGTTCGGCACCGGGATCATCACGCCGGAACTGCCCGTTGTCCTGGCAGGCTTCGGTGCCCGAAAGGGCGCCGTCCACGAGGTGCGCCACGACCTCGAGGCACGCGCCGTCGTCGTGCGCGACGGCCCCGTGACGCTGTGCTTGCTCGTGCTCGACCTGTTGATGTTGGCCGCCGACCATGCCGACCCCGTACGGGCTGCCGTCGGTCGGGCGCTGGGCATTCCCGCCGGCCAGGTCCTGACGTCGTGCACGCACACGCATTCCGGCCCATCCGCGGCGGCCGCGACCAAGCGTGCCGGTTGGCCGGTCCAGCCGGGCTACCTCGAAATCCTGACGGCCGGCTGCGTCACCGCTGCGACCGCGGCACAGGCAGCGCTGGAGCCCGCAACCCTGGCCTACGGCCGCGACATGTTGCCCGACGGCCTGTCCGTGAACCGTCGCGACCTGCCCTACGACCCCCGGCACGCGGTCCTGGACGTCAGGCGGCCCGACGGAACCCGGATTGGCAGCATCGCCAATGTCGGCATCCACCCCGTGGCCCTGGGCATCACCTGCCGCGCCGTTTCCGGGGACTGGGTCACCACCTACCGGCAGCGTGCAGAGAAGGCGACCGGGGCGCCAAGCGTCCTCCTGCCCGGCGCACTGGGTGACGTGAATCCGGGCCGCGACCCGCACACCCACCCGGACAGCACCGGCAATTGGGACACAGCGGAGGAGCTTGGCAGCGACGTCGCCGCGGCAGTCGATGACCTGCTTCCCCGGGTGGCCGACGTCGGGCAGACGGCCACCATCATCGCGCGCCGTGAGGTGGAGCTGCGCCCCAGCATCACGCTCGCCTCCATCCTCGGCGCAGTGCCACTGCGACCGGTCACGGTCGAGCTCATCGAGTGGTCGCTGGGCGGGATCCGACTGGTGTCCATCCCCGGCGAGGCGTTCCACGCGCTCGGCCGGGCGATTGAGCGCACCCGCGACGAACGAGTGCTGTTGGCAGGCCTGGCGCCCGTGTGGCAGGGCTACCTGCCGGCACCGTTTCGGACTGGCTACGAAGAAACCATGTCCTACGGACGGCGCTTCGTCGCACCCCTGCGCGACCTGCTCGTCACGCCGCCCGACGGACCACGGTCGTGACCGTCCAGCACACCGAGGTCAACGGCGTCAGCCTGGAGTGGGACACGACCGGCCACGGACCGCCGCTGGTGTACCTGCACGGGCTGTCCGGGAACCTCGAGGTCGACCGGCGCCTCTGCCAGCGCCTGGGTGACCACTTCACGGTCATGTGGTACTCGTCACGGGGCCATGGCCGATCATCGGCACCGGCCACCCGCGCCGGTTGGGGCTACGGCCACTTCGCCGCCGACCTCGACGCGATGATCGACGTCGTCGGTTTCGAGCGCCCCTTTCTGGTCGGCGGTTCCCACGGCGCCAACACGATCCTGCGCCATGCGGTCGAACACCCCGATCGGGCCGTCAGTGGCGCAGCCGTCATCGCACCGGGGGGCAACGCGCTGCGCCGGCCGCCCCGGCTGACATACGCCGCGCTGCGCACCGTGCAGTGGTGGGCCCAGCGTCAGGGCGAGGACGGCCTGGTCAAGCTCATCACCGGCATGGAGCCGGGCAGCGGCACCGCCGACGAGATCACGATCGCGGCCGCACGTACGCACGACTTCGCCCAGCTGCGTGCGGCGCTGCGCCACGTCCCCGACCAGCAGGCCGTGGTCCCGCAGTTGCTGGCAAGCAGTCAGCTTGCCTGCGTCGTGTCCGCGTGGCGCGACGACCCCATCATCCACCCCTACGAGGTGGGGACCAGCGTCGCAGGCCTGCTGCCCCGGGCGAGATTCGAGGAGATCGAACCGATGGCCGACCGCCCCGCTGACGACGTCGCGGAGACAGCAGCCGTGAACGTGTGGCGCTGGTACCAGGAGCTCAACGACTGACCGTCCCGGTGGCAGGGACCTGGCGACCGACGACCTACTGGAACTTCGAGCGCAGGTCGATGCCATTGGACTTGCCCGGCCCCATGACCTCCCAGTACATCGGGTACTCCGGGAACAGATAGGTGCCCTGGTTGGAGTTCCAGTCGACGACCGTGTAGTGGCGCCACGCCTTGGTCGTGAAGGGCCCACCGGCCGACGGGTAACGCCAACTGAGCGGCACATGCGAGTCGTAGAAGTAGTCGCCCATCGAGTCGGCACCGACGAGCATCGAGTTGGCGGTCAACTCGCCGGTCATCTGTTCGCCGCGGACCATCATCTCTGCTGACGTCAGAAACGCCGCACAGACGAGTTGGACCGCCGCTGACTCGCTCTGGCCGTCGCCTTGGTAGTACTTCTCGTAGATCGTCTTGCAGTTGCCCTCGGCCGGGTGCTCGCCCGGTGGGATGCGCGTGGACAGGCCGACCGCGTTGTCCCACTGCTGCTGGTCCTGCAACGAGCCGCCGAGGTCGGTGTCGGACAACACCATGTAGGACGTGAAGGTCCACTGCGGGAACCACTGCTGTTGGGTTGCCGCCTGCGTGAAGAAGATCGGCGCGATGGGGTTGGGCGCCATGAAGTAGACCTGATCGCAACCCTTGGCCTTGAGGCGAGCGGCCGACGTGCTGGCCTGCTGCTGGGCCGTGGACACGTCGTCCTGGTAGGCAATCTCGTCGACCATCTCGATGCCGTAGTGGTCGAGGTGGACGTGGAAGATCTCGGAGTACAGGTCCCAGTTCCCGCTGACGCCACTCTCCGGGCGCACGATGCAGGGCTTGTGCTGTGGGCTGTCGAGGTAGTAGGCGCCGAAGGCCGACCACGCCTCGAGGTTGCCGCTGATCTCCTGGACCAGGCCGATGCCGTTGGGGCCATAGCGGGCCAGTGACTCCGGATCATCGCGGCCGACGTAGGTCGGGATGCCCTTGGACTGGACGTAGTCGGCCACGTCGTGCAGGCCGGGCCAGACCGCGAACACCTGCTCGTCGTCGACGAGGTAGCGGGCGGCTGACAGCGCCTTCTCGGGACAACCGCCGCCGCCGTCGTCGCCGACGACGACCTGGAATTCCCGGCCGTTGATCCCGCCGGTGTCGTTGATGTGGCGCGTGAACGCGTCGATGGCCTTGCCGATGTCGCCGGTCGCCGCGGCCCCGAGCATGGCCTCCAGGACCCCTGCATCACCGCACGAGGATGCGTTGTAGGAGATCCCGAACTTCACGCTCTCGTCGGTGACGCCCTGTGTGCGCAGCCCGAAGTCCGGAACACGCGCCGTGCCAGCCGACGTCGAGCCACCCGAGGGCGAACCACCCGACGACGTGCCGCCTGACGATGACCCGTTCGTGCTGGCGCCGGATGACGGCGCGTCGCTCGCTGCGCCCGGTTCGGATCCTGCGATCGAGCCAGACGGTTGTTCGGTGTCGGACCGGACCGCGGCGGGGCCTGCGGCCGTCGTGTTGGCGGCCGCCCCGGACGCAGTGCCAGCGTTGGACGACGGGCTGGACGCGGCCCCGTCCACGCCCGCCGCCTCACCACTGCTGGCGGAGTCGTCAACGGTGGGCTGGGCCAGCGACTGGCGGTAGTCCAGTTCGCCGATCGACGCGACGGCCACCACCAGCACGGCCGCTGCCGAGATCGCGATCCGCGGGACCCAGCGAGGGTCGCTGCGGACGTGCTCGAGCAATGACGACCACATGACGCCCTCCCCAGTTAGCATACAGTCTAGACATATCCGCCCGGTCGGACAACGAGGACTTCGACACCGCCCCGTCCGACCACCTGCCGCGCCCAGTGATTCGGCGCCGACAGGACCGTCGGCCGATCCAACGAGGTTGCCAGCGCGGCCAAGATATGTATCGTTTCGGTACAAATGATCCAGGGGTTCGCCGAATTGTCGGTCGTGTGCATCGAGGTGGGTGGCAGCGGGGTCGAGACCGTGCTGTTCGCTGCTGACGGCTCTCACCAGCGACGCGCCGGCGCCATCGCTCCCGAGGGTCGTCGCATCCTCGTGGCGGTGCCTGGCCTGGTTCAGGGCATCCGGGTTGTCGGAGCCTCCAGCCTGGGGTGGTTCGACGTCGAGCCGCTGCACGCGCTGGGCATCGACCAGTCAGCCGACCTGGTACTCAACGACGCCGAGGCGGCCGCCCTGGGCGAGGTGGCGCTGCGGCACGCTGCCGACGTCCACGAAGCGGTCTACCTCGGGCTTGGCACCGGTGTCGGCGGCGCCGTGGTTCGCCACGATCGCGTCGTCGGCGAGAACCTGTTCGGCCACACGCCGGGGTTCTCTGACCGCCCGTGCCTGTGCGGTCAGACCGGCTGCCTGGAGACCGTCGCAGCGGGCTGGGCACTGCCCGAGCCGTTGGACGTCGCCCATCGGCAACGGCTGGCGGCTGCGTGCGCGGAGGCGATCCGTGGCGAGCCGCTGGCCTCACCGGAACTCGTGGTGATCGCCGGCGGGCTGGCGCGGCGCTACCCGGACCTGTGCGACCACCTCGCACGCCATCTTCCCGACCGCCGCGTCGAACCCAGCGCCGCGCCCAAGGACGTCAAGTCCGCTGCCGCGTGGGGACTGCGACTGGCTGACGACCTGCGCGAACGCGTCGCCGAGGCGTTGGGCTGACTGACCACACTGGAGGAACGCCATGAGCGTCCGGACGACCCGAAACACCGTGGCCCTCGTGGCAGCACTGGCGCTGCTCGCTCCCCCAGCAACAGCGCAGTCGGCAAGCCAGCGGGCTTCCGACGACGTCGACTTGGCGGCGGCGGCCGCCGCGCTCGAGTCCCTGATGGACGACCACCTCTGGTTCGGACAGGTCACGGGTGCCAGCTACGGCGATGAGGCCAAGACGCCCGGCAACGTCGTGGGCCTGCACGGGACATCGGACTCGGCGCTCTGGACTGGGGTCTACCTGGCCGGCCAGGCCGCCCGACTCGAGGTTGCGGCAGCCACTGGCGACGACGCCGGGGCCAGCGCAGCCCTCGCCCGGATCCGCGAGATCAGTGACGGCCTGCACCGCAACATCACGATCTCGCAGTACTGGACGCCGGCAACCGAATGCGATGCGGAAACCCTGCCCACCCTGCCTGGCATCACGACCAAGCCAAGTGTGGACGGCCCGCGCGAGTCCTGCGGGGTGACGGCCGACGGCGTCACGACCGGGGAACCGGGCCGGCTCTTCCGAGCGTGCTTTCCCGAGGGCTTCCCGATGCAGGCCCAGGACCCCGACACGCGCCCACCGATGATCTTCGGGCCCATCCCGTGGGAGGACGGCCAGGGCTGGTTCTGCGAGGACGGGACCTCGCGTGACCAGTACGCCGGCGTCACGTTCGGGCTGACCGCCGCGTTGGACGCGATTGCGGGACAGCCAGAGCTGGCCGACCTCGCCCACCAGATCGCGAGCGATCTCATGGCAATGACGGGCTACCTCGTCCGCCACGGTTGGTCGGTCGTGTATCCCCACACGCGTGTGCACACGGGCGGCAGCGAGAACTTCGTGTTCCCGCTCTTCGTGCAGGTCCCCACGGCCCGGCTGAACATGGCCGTGACAGCTCGCCATGCCGCCCACGTCGCCGGCACGGTCGAGGAGCAGGCCTTCTTCGACGCGGTCTGGCACGAGGAATGGGCGCACTTTGCGGGCGCGCAGGTTGGCGAGAACCTGCTTGCGGTCCAGTCGCCGCACAACTCCTACTACGTGTTCAACCTCGCCCACCTCACCAGCTACGACATCATGCGCTACGCCCCGGACGCGGCAACGCGCCAACTCGAGAAGGGCTACTTCGCGGTCATCGACGAGACGACCCGCGACGACGTCAACGCCCATTTCGAGACCCTCACCTACGAGATGACGGGCGACGCGTGGCGCCACGACCTCGCCGTCGACCACCTGCGCGACTGGGTCGACTACCGGGCATCGGCTGACGATGGCGTGGTGCGTTCGACCCCGTCGCGCTGCGGCGACGAACTGACCTGTGTCCCCAAGGACGAGGTCAACTGGTTCGTCGACACGCCGTCGGGGGCACAGAAGGCGACCCAGCCCGGCTCCAGCGGCGAGCTGCGATCGCTGACTCCCCTTGAAGTCCAGGACCGTGTCAAGCACCATGACTTCCTGTGGCAGCGCAGCCCGTACGAGCTGCGCGAAAGCCAGCCTGCTGAGCCGCGCAACCGTGAGCCGGGCGCGGACTTCCTGACGCCCTACTGGATGCTGCGGCGACTGGAACAGGTCGCGCCCCCCGCGATCACTGGCATGCCGGATTGGGCCGGGCCCCACACCGAGAAGGCCGCACCTGGCTGGACGGGACCAAACGACAGCGGTGTCGAGGTACCGGCTCCCGGTACTGGCCCGGCCACCCACCTGATCGGCGCATTGCACGAACACAGTTCCTACTCCGACGGCTGGTTCGACACGCGGCCGGAGGACTACTACCGGTCCGGTCGCGACTACGGCCTGGACTTCCTGGGCGGCGCGGACCACTCGGACACGCTGCTGACGCCGGTGTCCGTGAGCGAGGCCTGCATCGACGACCAGGGTCTGCCGCTTGTCGACTGCGTGCCGGGCGACCCCGACCAACCCACCGACGGACTGGACAAGTGGGCGGCGACCCTGCGCCAGGCCGAATCGGTCAGTGACGCTGGTTTCACGGCCATCCGCGGGTTCGAGTGGACCAGCGACCGTTACGGCCACATCGACGTGTTCTTCTCCGACAACCAGACCGAGGCCAAGATCGACGGCGGCTACGCGACGATGGAGACGTTCTGGGAATGGTTCACGCGTAGTCCCTCGCTTGGCGGTGGCAGCGACGGCATCGCCGCCTTCAACCACCCGGGCGCCAAGCGCGTGGACATCGACGGCGACGACGTCCAGAACTGGAACGACCTCAGCTACGTCCCTGCAGCCGATGACCGGATGGTGGGCATCGAGGTCTTCAACGACGGCGACGAGTTCGGGCTGCGGACCAGCGCAACCGCCACGCAGGGCTGGTACGCGTATGCCTTGGACCGTGGCTGGCATGTCGGCGCGGTCGGCGCGGAAGACCTTGGGCATCGCCAGGACGACGCATACGGCGACGACGACAACAACTGGGGTGGACCGGTCTGGGCCAAGACCGTGGTGATCAGCGACCGCAACACCCCCGAAGCGATCCGCGCCGCCATGCTGGCACGCAGGTTCTACGCCGTCGGGCCCAACGAGAACGCGCTGCGCCTGGACCTCTCGGTGGACGGTCGACCGATGGGCTCACGAGTCACTCGACCCGCGGGTTCCGCCGTGCTCGTGGAGGCGGCAGTCAACGATGCCGACGTGACCCTCGAGCTGGTCACCAACGGTGGCCAGGTCCTGGCGACCACGACCGACAGCATGCTCTCGTTGTCGGTCCCCGTCAGCGACGCAGAGGCCTGGTATCACCTCCGAGTGATCCGCGACGGTCGCCCCGTGGCGTATTCCAGTCCCGTCTGGGTCAACGCGTCCAGCGCCGACGTCGCGGGTGAGTGGCTGGCCGGCGACCTGCACGTGCACACGTGCTATTCACACGACGCCTACTGCGGGCCCGACGACGACAACTCCACGGCCGCCAACCCGGAAACCGGCGAGTACGACTTCTACACGTTGTCGGGCAACATCGATGAGCGCTTCACCGAGGCCTCGGTCCGGGGCCTGGACTACCTCGCCATCACCGATCACAACGACGTCCGGTCGTCGTCGGACCCGGCCTTTGGGTCCCATGGAGTCGTGGGCGTGGCCGGCTACGAAGCCTCACTGGACGGGCACGCCCAGATGCTCGGGGCGCGGCACCTGTTCGATCGCGGCAGTGGCCCGGACGGTGTCGCGGCCATGGCCGCCGGCATCCGCGACGAGGGCGGCGTGTTCCAGATCAACCACCCCGCCGACTCGCTCGTGACGCCCCTGCAGGGCTGCGATCCAGGCGACCTGACCGAGCTCGACTGGAGTCTCGGACTGTCGATCGTTCCCGATGTGGTCGAGGTCTGGAACATCGACCATGCGTTGCAGCCGCCGGCGCCTGCCGGCAACAGCAACGACGACGCGGAGCGCTTCTGGGAGTGCTTCCTGGACGCCGGCCACCGTGTTGGCGCCACCGGCGGCAGCGACTCGCACTGGATCACACTGTCGCTGGCGCAGGGCGTTGGCAACCCGACCACCTGGGTGTTTGCGGCCGATCGCTCCGAGGCCGCCATCCTGCGCGCCCTTCGCGAGGGCCGCACCAGCGTCGGTGCGGTTCCGCCAGCTCAGGGCGGGGCCCCGTTGCTGCTGGAAGCCGACGACGACCGCGACGGCGTCTTCGAGTCCGTCATCGGCGACGCCGTCGCGCCCGGCACGCCCATGCGCGTGCGGTCAGCCAGCCCGTCGTCCAGCGGGACCGTCGAGGTCCGCGCGAACGGCGAGACGATCCTCGAGGCGACGATGCTGGCCGGCCAGACGATCGAGTTCACCGGACCCGACCAGGGCTGGGTCCGCGCAAAGCTGGTCACGCTGGCCGCTCCCGCGGAAGCCGCCGCACTCTGCGACCCGCTCGACGACACGCCGCTGGACACCAGCTACTGCGACAACCAGCTGCTCGTGCTCGGCCTGACGTCACCGATCTACGTGGAACGGGTCGCCACGGGACTGTCCCTGAGTGCACCGTCGTCGGTGCACACCACCGACCCTGCCCCGGTCTGTGCGCTGCTGACTGCAGTTGACGGCAACCTGGCCGGCCGTCAGGTGACCATCAACTTCGACGGCGCGGACGTGACCACGACGACGTCGTCGGACGGCGTCGCGTGCGCATCATTCCACGTTGACGGCGACCCGACGGACGCTGCCGTCGCCACGGCAGCCTTCGCCGGCGACGGGCGCTACGCCCCTTCGTCGGCGACCACGTCGGTGCGCATCACCGCGGAGCCCACCGTGCTGGCCTTCCCGGTCGTGCCGACCTGGCAGGCGAACCTGTTGACCGTCACCGTGCACCTCGTCGAACATGATGGCGTGCCGATCGTCGGCCGGCAGGTCGCCGTCACCGCCGGTTGGGGAAGCGCGACGGCGACCACCGACGTCAACGGCCGCGCCACCGCGGTCGTGAAGGTGATCGGCACCGGCTCGAGCGTGACGGTCACTGCCACCTTTGACGGGACGACCCGAATGGAAGCCACGACGTCCAGCATCGTCGTCAGACGCTGAGCCCACTGCTGCTGAGCCCGGATGCTGAGCCCGTCGATCAGCCGGTCGGCGGGCCCAGCAGCGCCAGCGCCCGCGTCAGCAGGATGTCGGTGAGGTTGTCGCCGCGGACCACGCTGTCAGGGTGGGGCAACTGCACGTCACCGGCGCGCCAGGTCACGCCGTAGAGCGCGAACCGGATGCCGAAGACCTGCTGATCGCGCCGGTGCAGCCGCGGCCAGGCGACGCTGAGGTCGAGCTCGGGCCCCGGCATGACGCCGCGCAGCAGCGCGATCGCCGCACCCATGACCGTCGCCTCGGCCTCCCAGGCCTGCAACCACGGCTCCAGTTCGGCCTCCCAGTCCGTTGCCAGGCCGTCGCGGCAGCCCGCCTCCAGGAAGCCCGCCAGCCGGCCGTCGCCGGCAAGGGCGGGGTCCACCCATGACAGCAGCTCCGGGTCGGGACCCGGGTCGGTGAGCCACGACCTGCATGAGCGGGCCAACGGCTCCAGGCCCGCGACGGACCCCACGACCTCGCGCCATGCGGCCTCACGGTCCTCACTGGGGTCGAGCCAGTGGCGGGCCGACACGGCCAGGCCGATACGACTGGCCAGCGGTCGGCTCATGAAGTTGAAACCAACACCGGCGACCACGTCGCGGGTGGCCGGGTCGCGGTGTGGAGCCGGTCCGAGATGCAGGATCGACGCCATCCCAAGGTCGTTGACCGGGAAGTTGTCGCCGAGGTAGATCGGGCGCCCGAGTTCCTCGGCCAGGCGCTGCGCGTCCACGGCGGGCACATCGGGGCTGGTGATCGTCGGGCCAGTCCAGGCAACGCTGACCTCGGCGGGGAGCTCCGCGGCCAAGCCCTTCAGGTAGGCCGTCGCGTGTGCCGTGGCGTAGTCCACGCCCACCGTCATCCAGCGGACGTCGTCGGGCAGACCTGCAACCGCAGCGGCCACGGCCCGCCCGTGCGTGCGGCCGAGGTCCTCGCCCCCCGGAGGGATGTCGTCCCACTGCACACCCAGATCGCGCAGGCCCAGGTCGTACAACTGGCGCAGCTTGGCGACCAGCGCGGCCTCGTCCTCACCCTGGCGCCAGTCCAAGCCGGGCGACAGCGTCATCGCCAGGTCGATGTCGGCGCCGCGCGCCACGGCGAGCATCTCCTCGAACTGCGCCATGTGGCTGGCCGGGTACGGCACACGCCACTGGTCGCGATGGAATGGATCGTCCTTGGGTCCGTAGGAGTAGGCCGTGAAACCCGCCGAGGGAAGCCATCGCAGGAGGTCCATCCGGGCATCGTGGTCCAGCGGGGGGCCGTAGAAGCCCTCGATCGCTGCCACCCACGGCCGGATCACCCCGGACTCCGACATCATCGTCTCCCTCGTCGATTTCGTATACTAGTCGTACATAAACGAGGAGTCTGCGTGGAAGCGACGGTCGTCACCACGACAGCCGGCCCCATCGAGGTGGCCGACATTGGGTCTGGCCCGGCCGTCATCATCGTGCATGGCATGCCGGGCGACTGGAGCCAGGCGGCCGCGATCGGCCAGGTTCTGGCCGATCGCCACCGCGTGCTCCTGGTGAGTCGACCGGGGTATGGGCGCACACCGCTTGCCACCGGCCCCACGTGGCACCAGTCGGCGGCGGCGTACGCCAGCCTGCTCGATTGCCTTGGCATCGACCGAGCAACCATCATCGGGATCTCCGGCGGTGGCCCGTCCAGCTTCGCCTTCGCCGCGCGCGAACGGGACCGCTGCGACGGACTGATCCTGTGCTGCGCCGTCAATCCGGATGTACGTGCGATCCCCATGGCCCTGCGCGTCTTCCATGCACTGCCGGGCGTGCGCGAAGCGTTGCACCGCATCGTTCGACGACGCCAGCTCAAGGCCCTGGAGGATCCCGATGCTGTCCTGTTGCGCGCCATGGAGGAGGCGAACCAGGTCGAGCGCGAGCGTGTCGAAGCCGACCCCGTAGCCCTGCAGTGGCTGCTGGACTTCGTCCGCCACAATGCGCGAGTGACCGAGGACATGCGCCCCTTCCGCCACGACCTGCGCCAACTCGTGCGCCATCAGCGCCGCGGCGCACCCCTGACCTGGCCCGAGGGACCGGACGTCCCCGCGCTGATCATGCACGGCACCGCCGATCCGGTGGTCGGGCTGGAGCACGCCCAGCGCTTCGCCGACCTGATCCCGGGTGCGCGCACGACCGTCTACGAGGGCGCGGGGCACGGCTTCCTGTTCACGTTCCGATCCGAGACCATGCTCGCCCTGCAGACGTTCCTGGACGCTGCCGCGGCGGCCTGACGACAGAACAAGCCTGACCGCGCAGGCATGCCCTCGTATGGTCGCGGCACGGAGGTCCGGCGATGGCAGACACGAACACACCGACAGCGGCCCGCCTGCTGTCGCCGGCGACCGTCGGCGACCTGAACCGGTCGCGCGTCCTGCAGGCCCTGTGGGACAACGGCGCCCAGTCACGCGCCGACCTCGCACGCCTTGCCGGCGTTACCCGCGGCACGATCGGCAACATCGTCCAGGCACTGGTGGAGGCCGAACTCATCGAGGAGGGCCAGCCCAGGACCGGCCATGTCGGCAAGCCGGCCGTCCCGCTGTGGTTCACGGAGCACGCCGGCCTGACGGCCGTGGCAACGATCGACGCCGGCGGCATCGAGGCCGGGCTGGTCAACGCGCGAGGAGACGTCCTGGCCCAGGAAGAGGCCCCGCTGGACGCCGCCACTGCCGACCGCGCGGCGCTGGAGTCCGCCGTGATCGGTGCACTGGCGGCTGCCGCCAGCGCGGCAAGCCACGACCTGATCGGCGTCGGCATTGCCGTGCCCGGGATCTACGACCCGGCGCACCGGGTCGTCCGTGGTTCAAGTCCGGTCCCCGGCCTCGTCGGCGACTGGCTGCCGATCGCCGTCGAACGGGCGCTCGGCCTGCCCACCGTCATCGAGAACGACTCGCGCGTGCAGGCGCTGGGCGAGAAGTGGTTCGGCGAGGGACGCGGGCGTCACACGTTCGCGTCGTTGCAGACGGGGCACGGCCTGGGCGTCGGGATGGTCATCCAGGGCCAACTGCATCGGGGCGGCAACCCTGACGCCGCGGAGTTCGGCCACATGTGCGTGGCGTTCGAAGGAGACCTGTGCGTGTGTGGGCTTCGAGGCTGTTGGGAGACCATCGCCACCCTGCGCTGGTTGCGGGGCGCCGCTCGCTCCTACGGGGTTCGCGACGCCCAGGACCTGACCGCGGCGACGTTGGTCGAGCGGGCGGGTCGCAGCTCAACGGCAGGGGCGCTCCTGGAGGACTACGCGCGCCACCTGGCCGTCGGGATCGCCAACCTCCAACAGATCTTTGCGCCCGAGACCGTCATCCTGCACGGGGACGCGGCCGGTGGCGGCGAGCCGCTGCGCAAGCTGATCGAGGAGCAGACGCGCAAGCGCGTCTTCCCGGGCAACGCGGCCGACGTCGACATCCGGATCTCGAAGCTGGGGACCCGGGCCGGCCTGGTGGGCGCCGCCGCGCTGGTCTTCTCGGAGCACTTCTCCCTCACGGCCTGATCCGGCCCAGCGGGCGCCCCGGTCAAGGGACCTGTTGGCCGTCGACCCAGACGGCCACGACGGCCATGTCATCGTCAAGTGCGACGAAGTCGGCGGGGGTGCCTGCCTCGATCGCCGCCAGCTCAGGGTGCCCGACGGCCCGAGCCGGAATCGCGGCCGTCGCGGCCACCGCCTCAACCAGCCCGCACCGGGATGCCACGAACCGGAAGGCGGCATCCATCGTCAGGTTGCTGCCTGCCAGGACGCCATTGGGCAACCGCGGAGCGCCCGACGACGTGTCGACGACCATGCCGGCGAACTCGTGCAGGCCCGGCGGCAACCCCGCGGTCGCAATGGCGTCGGTCACCGCGAAGCAGCGCCCGGCCGCGGCCTCGAGGACCAGCAGGGCAACGTCGGGATGCACGTGATGGCCGTCCAGGATGATGCCAACCGTCAGCCCCTCAAGTCGCAGTGCCGCCCCGGCCACCCCAGGCTCTCGGTGCCCCAGGCCCCGCTGGGCGTTGAAGACGTGCGTCACCATCGACAGGCCCGCGTCAACCGCGGCCCCCATCTGCTCGAACGTGGCGTCGGTGTGGCCCGCGCTGACAACGATGCCGAGCTCTTGCAGTTGGACGATGACCTCCAGGGCGCCCGGACGTTCCGGAGCCAGCGTCACGATCGCAACGTTGTGCCCAGCCCAGTTCACCAGTTCCTCCGCGAGCGCCACGGTCGGCTCGCGCATCGCGGCGGCGTCGTGGGCCCCCGCCCGGCTCGCCGACAGGAACGGACCTTCGAGGTGGAGCCCGAGATTGCGCGGCGCCGGCCCAGTGGGGCCATCGCCGAGGCTGGCGAAGGCCGCCGGGTAGTGCGACCACTCGCGCGTCGTGATGGTCGGGCAGTGTGCCGTCACACCGGCGGCGAGCAGGCTCGACGCCGTCGCCGTCAGGCCGTCGTCCCCGATGCCGTACTGAATGCCGCCGATCCCGTTGACCTGGAGGTCCACGAACCCCGGGACCAGGGTGGCATCGATGCGAGTGGCCTCGACGCCCGCATCACCCACCGACGCAGGCGTGCCCGCCGCCCGGATCTGCCCGTCCTCGATCAGCACCGACGCCGGCGCGACGACGCCCGCCGTCCCGACCAGGCGGGTCACGTCAAGCCGTTGTCGCACGGACGACTCCCTCGGTATATGTACACTCAGAATACATACTGTCCCACGGGGAGTCCCCCGGCAGGATGGGGGCCCCACATGTCCGACCAAGTACTCCGGGAGGCAGCTGAGCAGCCAGCGATCCTGCGCGCCATGTTCGGGCGAACCGACGAGTTCGGCGCTCTGGCCGAACAGCTGGCTGGGCGATTCCGCCACGTCCTGATCGCGGCTCGTGGATCGTCGGACAACGCCGCCCGCTACGGCCAGTACGTGCTCGGCGCTCGCAACGGATTGACCGTCACCCTGGCAGCCCCATCGCTGCTCACGCGACTGGGAGCATCACTGGACCTGCGCGACACGCTGACCGTGGGGATCTCGCAATCGGGCGCCTCGCCGGACGTGGTCAGCGTCCTTGCCGCGGCCGACCGCCAGGGGTCGCCCACCCTGGCCATCACCAACGACGAGGACTCGGACCTCGCCACCACTGCGCGCCACGTCCTGGCCCTGCGCGCCGGCGTCGAACAGGCCGTGGCCGCAACCAAGACGTACACCGCGTCGCTGGCCGCGATCGCGATGCTCTCGCAGGCGTTGCCGTCGACGGACCCGTCCGGAGACCGCGACCTGCGTGAGGAGCAACGCCGCAATGGCCCTGCCGAGTTCGCCGCCGTCCCGGGCTCCGTCGATCAGGTCCTGCAGTCGGCGATGCCGCTCGAGGCGCTCGCGGGGTGGACCGAGGCGCGGCGCGGCATCGTCGTCGGACGCGGACACGAGTTCGCCACCGCCCACGAGACCGCGCTCAAGCTCCAGGAGTTGGCCGGCGTGATCGCCCAGGCCCACTCGGCCGCAGACGTCCGACACGGCCCGATCGGCGGGCTGACGGGACGGGTTCCCACCATCCTGTTCACGGCAGGGAACCGGATGGCGGACGACATCGCCGACGTGGCCGCGACACTGTCGTCACGATCGCCGCTGACCACGATCGGGCCGGCATCCTCCAACGCCGCCAACGAACACGCCCAGGCCAGCTGGATCGTTCCCGACGTCGCAGACTGGCTGGCTCCGATGGTCAGTGTCGTCGCCGGACAGCGCCTCGCCATTGCCTTGGCCGAAGCGGTCGGCCTCGACGCGGACCAACCTGCTGGACTGAGCAAGATCACCCGGACGCGGTGACCCATCACCATGCGCGCCGACCCGGTGCGCGCGAGGAGCAGCGCATGACCCCGGCACGGCCCCGCGCCCGGTCGGTCACCACCGCGGCGCGCGTCGTGGCCGCCGTCGTGGTCTTCCTGGTCGTCGTGGTCGCCGTCGGGGCACTGACGGGCCTGTTCGGTGAGTCCCCCGGGTCGGCGACGCCGCCGTCCGTCCCTTCCTATCGCATCACCTACGCCGTGCAGGAGCCCGTCACCGGCCTGTCCTCGACGAGCCTGGTCGAGGTCGACCGGCCCTATCGGGCTCGGACCCGAAACTACGCCGCCGATGGCACCACGCTGCTCGGCGGGTCGGTGTGGACCGAGGCGGCGACCTACCTCATCGACGGCACCGGCGCCGTGGCCGCCGTCCAGGCCCTGCCGCCCGGTCGGCCGGGCCCCGACGTGCGGCTGGACTTCATGCTTCGGGAGGCCGTCGAACTGGGGCTCGTGACGACCGCGGGCACCGATGTCGTCGCCGGCATCACCTGTGCCGTCTACGGCTCGCACGGCCCGCTGGATGCGATGCTGCCGGAACCACCAACTGGCGACGACCACGCGACCGCCTGTGTGGATGCTGCGGGCCGAATCCTTCGGGAGGAGTGGACGGTCGGCGGCGAGGTCATCCGGCGCAGAGAGGCCACGACCGTCGACGACGGGGTTGCCCTGACCGACCTGGAGTTGTTCGGTCACGACGGCCCCGCGCCGGTCCCGGACGCCCTCGCACTGACCGAGGTTCGCCCACTGGCGCAGGCTGCAGCCACCGGCCTGGCCGTCGCCTTCCCGCCAAGCGTGGCCGGACTGCCGATGGACCTGCTGGTGGAGATCCGGGACCTGCCCGTCGCAGGCGCGGCAGCGCGGTCGACGCGACTGACGCAGCGCGCGACGTACACCGATGGGGTCCGACTGGTGATCCTTGAACAGTCGCGGACCCTGACCGGCGCGGCACCCCCCGCGGCCCGAGGCGACGCCTTGGTTGTCGAACCGCTCCAGGGCGTGGTGCTCGGGCTGGGCTTCGGGGGGATCGTCGTCACGGGCGAGCGCGGCGACGTCCGCGTCGTCATCGCCGGCGCGCTGACGCGCGCCGAGGCCGGCGCCCTGCACCTCGTCGTCACTGACTGACCTGCGCCGCCCCAGGTCCGCGCCGCACAACCGCTGCAAGTTGGCGAGTTTGGGGCCTCTGCGACATCAACCGTGCAAGTTGGCGAGTTTGTGGGGCTGACCCGGGATCAGGGGCCGAGGGTTTCCACGCCCACCTGGTGCTCGTAGCACCATGCCCAGGTCTCCCCGGGCTCACGGGAGCGGATCACGACGTGGCCGGTCGCGGCCGCGTGGGCACGCGCATGACGGTTCTTGGAGTCCTCACAACAGCCGACCTTGCGGCACTCGGCGCAGTAGCGCAGGTGCACCCAGGTGTCGCCCATGTCCAGGCAGTCCTGGCAGCCACCTTCCGGCCTCGGGATGTCGGTCAGGCCCTCGAGGTGATCGCACAGCGTCGGGTTCACGTCGGACTCCCTGGGGTCGGGTGCCGGGGCGGCCGTTGGGGGCGCGATCGGCAGCGTGACGCGAAAGGTCGTGCGGCCGGGCTCGGACTCGACGACCAGGTCGCCACGGTGCTCGAGCACAACGATGCGGTGGCTGATCTGCAGGCCAAGGCCGGTGCCCTGGCCGGGAGGCTTGGTCGTGAAGAACGCGTCGAAGACCCGTTCCCGGACCTCCGGGGGCATCCCCGGCCCGTTGTCCTGCACCTCGACCGCGACCACGCCATCACCTGCGTGGGCCCGCACCGTGAGCGTCGGCGGCCGGTCGGTCAGGCCGTCCATGGCATCGCAGGCGTTGTCGATCAGGTTGGTCCAGACCTGGTTGAGCTCCGTGCCCAGCGCGGTGATGGTCGGCAGGTCGTCGTCGTACTCGCGCACGACGTGGATGCCCCGGACCTTGTGGCCCAACAGGGTCAGGGTGTCGTCCAGCCCTCGGCGGACGTCGACGTCCTGCACGGGCGCCTGGTCGAGGTAGGCATGAGACTTCAGCGACCGCACGATGGAGGAGATGCGCGTCGCCCCGTCCGCGATCTGGGCGGCGATCCTCCGCAGCGAGGTGGACGCGACCAGCAGGCCCACGGCATCAGCCAGGGCATCCGCCCCAGCAGGTTCACCGCCGTCCGTCACGAGCCGTTCGAGGTCGGCGACACCCAGACCCGCGTCCACGAGGTCCGCGGCAAGCTCCCATGGTTGCGGAACGCCGTGATCGTCGAGCCAGTCCTCGACCTCCGACTCCGCGTCGCTGCGTCCCAGGGCATCCGAGGCAACGGTTCGGGTCGGGTCGACCAGCGCCAGGGCGACCGCGCGCAGCGTCGAGTCGGTCGGCTTCGCGGCAAGCCGCGAGAGCACGTCCAACTGTTCCCCCAGCCGCTGCGCAGCTCGTGCCACGGCCGCCGCCGGGTTGTTGAGCTCATGTGCGACGCCAGCGGTGAGCGTGCCCAACTGCACCATCCGCTCACTCTGCTTCAGTTGGTCGTTGGTCGCCCGTTGCCGTGCCAGGAACGTGCCGAAGACGGCCCGCGTGGCGGCCGGGCTGGTGTCGAGCAAGTCGTCCAGCGCCGCCTTGGGAACAGCGACCAACTGCGTCTGCGTGCGGGCCCGTACGGTCGCCCTGCGCGGCTCCTCCTCCAGCAGTGCCATCTCGCCGATGACGTCACCGGCCTTGCGCACGGCCAGCAGGACCTCACGGCGATCCGTTGCCTTGAGGATCTCCACCTCGCCATCGGTGATCACGAACGCGCGATCGCCTGGGTCTCCCTCGCGGAAGAGCACGCTCCCTGGCGCGAGGGTCACGTCCTGCACGTCGGCGCAGATCCGGGCCAGGTCGTCGTCGGACAGCCCATCGAACAGCGCGACCTTGCGCAGACGTTCGAACGCGGTGGCCATCAGATCGTCGCGAGGTACTGGTGGACCAGGGAAATGCTGATGGAGCCCTGACCGACCGCCGATGCGACCCGCCGGACCGCTCCGTCGCGAACGTCGCCGGCAGCGAAGACCCCGGGCACGCTGGTCTCGAACAGGAACGGATCGCGGTCAAGCGGCCATCCTGGCGGGCGCTTGCCGCCAACCATGAGGTCCGGCCCGGTGACGATGAACCCGTGGTCGTTGCGCTGGACGACGTCGCCGAGGAAGGCCGTGTGCGGGATTGCCCCGACGAAGATGAACAGCCCCGTGCATTCACGCTCCTGGATCGCACCGGTGGTCTTCTGCTCGGTGACGACCTGGCTCAGGCTGTCCTCGCCGCGGACCTCGCGCACGAAGGTGTCCAGGACCACCTCGATGTTGTCGATGCCAGCGATCTGGTCGACCAGGTACTGGGACATGCCGGCTTCGAGCGATGAGCCGCGGACCAACAACGAGACGTGCTCCGCGTGGCGGGCGAACAGCACCGCGCCCTGACCCGCCGAGTTCGCGCCGCCGACGACGGCGACGCGTTCGCCCTTGTAGGCCGCGGCCTCACTGAGGGTGGCCCCGTAGTAGACGCCTGCGCCGGTGAAGCGCTCGTAGCCGGGCACGTCCAGCTTGCGCACGGTCATGCCCGACGCGATCACGACCGCGTGGGCCCCGATGCTGGACCCGTCGCTGAGGCGCACGACTCGAGTCGGGCCGACGACGTCCAGCCCCTCCACGTCGACGGCGGTGAGGATTTCCGCGCCGAAGCGCCTGGCCTGCGCGGCGGCGCGACGCGCCAGGTCGGTCCCGCTGATGCCGTTGGGGAATCCGAGGTAGTTCTCGATTCGGGAACTGCTGCCTGCCTGGCCGCCCGTGGCCTGGCGCTCCACCACGGCGACGCGCAGTCCCTCCGAGGCGCCGTACACGGCCGCCGCCAGGCCGGCCGGCCCCGCACCCACGACGACCAGGTCGTAGAAGGGAGCGGTGGCCTGGACCTGCAGCCCGACCCGTTGGGCAAGGTCGCGGTTGGTTGGCTGGAACAGCGTGTCACCGTCGGGCAGGACAACGACCGGGAAGCCGGACGGCGGCGAATGCAGCGCGTCGATCAGCTGTTGCGCTTCGACGTCGCGCTCGATGTCGAGGAACCGGTACGGCAGTTGGTTGCGCGCCAGGAAGTCCTTGGTGTCATGGGTGGCGGAGGACCAGCGCATGCCGATGACCCGGATCCCGTCGAAGGGAGCCGGCCGGTTGGCGCGCCAGTCCTCCAACAGGTCGTCGAGCACGGGGTACAGCGTGTCCTCGGGAGGATCCCACGGCTTCATGAGGTAGTGGTCGAGCCCGACCTGGTTGATCGACTCGATTGCTGCCTCGGTGTCGGCGTACGCGGTGAGCAGGACCTTGCCGGCGTCGGGGTACCGCTCCCGGGCCGCCAACAGGAACTGCGTCCCGGTCATCTCGGGCATGCGCTGATCGACCAGGAACAGCGCCACGTCGTCGGCGCGCAGGACCAGCTGGTCGAGCGTGGCCAGCGCAGCCGCACCGCTGGTCTCGGCGACGATGCGATAGTCCTTGGCATACCGGCGGCGCAAGTCGGCGCGTACGGCGGCCAGGACCTGGGGGTCGTCGTCCACGGCAAGGATCGTCGGCTTGGCCAAGGCAGTCACTCGCTGAGGTTCAGGGCAACGTAGTGGTGGGTCACGCCGTCCGGGCCGACATCGACAACCCGAAACCCGGACGGGTCGATGCCAAGCGGGTAGCCAACCGGGCCGGTCACGACGACGTCCACCCCGCGATGGCGCCCGCCGCCGTTGCGATGCCAGTGACCGCAGAAGAAGGTCGACGCGCCGTGACGGTCCATCAGGTCGAGCACCACCTGGCGGCGCGCCAACGGGACGTTCCAGTAGTCGTCGGGTTCGTACGGATCGCGGGTGAACAGGGGGTGATGCCCGAACACGACGATCGGACCGCCCCGCTGGTCCGCAGCGGCCAACTCCGATTCCAGGAAGGCCAGCTGCGCGTGCCACTCGTCAGGCACCTCGTCCGCATTGGCCCACACGACGGTGTCGACCACGATCAGCGTGGCGCCGCGGTGCTGGAATGCGTAGTGGTCCGCGCCAAAGCGAGCGCGGTACTTGGCGACGCTGGCCGCGGTGGGGACATTGCCGTCGGTGGCAACGTCGTGGTTGCCCGCCACCCAGTGCATCGGTGATTCCAACGACGCCGTGATGCGTTGCACCTCGAGGAACTGATCGTCGTCGTCGGGGTCGTCAACCATGTCGCCGCCAAGGACCACGAAATCCGGGTGCAGTCGGTTGGCCATGTCAATCGCGGTCTCGTAGCGAGAGGCATCCCACGCGAAGCCCGTCACCTTCGGGGCGATCTCGACCATCATGTCGCGTTCGGCGAAGTCGGCCACGTCGGCCGCGGTCATGCCGGAAAACGTCGCGTAACAGCCCAACTGGCAGTCCGCCATGAAGATGAACCTGAAGGGTTCCACGCCTCAACCGACCAAGGAGTTGGTACGCAGGAAGTCACGCCGCTGGGCGCGATCCGCAAGACCGGACGCGACGTCCGCCACGCTGTCGCCCAAGCGACCCGCAACGGCTGCGGCCGCGGCATCGGAGCCTGCGGCCGTCAACATCGCGGCAGCCGCTCGCTGGATGCTGATGGTGTCCAGTGCCAGCCTGCGCTCCAGGGCCGTGTCCTCGGCCTGCGCCAGTTCGGATTGCATGCGGTCAACATCGCCACGGAGTTGGGCGACGGTGGCCTGCCCCAACAGCGTTCGTGGCAGATACAGGTCCAGCCCATGGTCGTTGACAAGGGTTGCCGCCTCACCAATCAGCTCAGTGGCTGCACTGTGGTCACCGCGGCCCATCGCCACGCCGGCACCGCACAGCAGCACTTCCGGCTGGACCAGCTTGGAGGTGGCCGACGGCGTCGAGACCGCCAAGCCGAGCATCTTGTCCGCATCGCCGAAATCGCCTGCCCGCACGCGGTCCAGGGCGATTCCGGAGTAGACCGCGCCGGCGGCGGCCTGCGCCATCGGGGTCTCGGAAAGCTCCATCGCCTGGCGGCGCAGGTCCGCCGCGGTTTCGGTGTCAGGACCGTGCAGCCACTGTTCGATCGAGGCGAGCGCCACCAGTGACGCCGCGCCCGGACCGGTGTTCCCGCTGGCTTGCGCGGCCCCGACAGCCGCGCGCAGCAGCGGCGTGGCACGGTCGAAGTCGCCCAACTGCACAAGGCACAGGCCGGCCGCCCATCCGGCGAGGGACAATGCGGCCATCGAGCCAATGCGCTCAGCGAGGGCCGCGCTTTGGATCGCCATCTCCACGGCATCGGCCGGGTGGCCGGTGAACAGCTCGATCAGCACCCGCGCGTAGCCCACACCGACGATGTGTTCGAGGTCCCGATCGAGTTCGGCCTGGTGTCGTGCTCGGTCGACTGCCAGCCGTGCGTCGTCGAAGCGCGCCTGGTAGACCAGCGTCGTCGCGTAGTGGGCCAACCCGAAGTTGCGATGGTGGGCGTCCAAGGTGAAGCAGACCTCGGCCGCTTCCCCGAGGTGCTTCTCGGCCTGGTCGAGCCTGCCCTTCGACGTGTTCAGGAAGCAGTAGCCGACGTGGAACTCGGCCACACCCTGGCGATCGCCTTCGCTCTCGGCCAGCGCCTTGGCGGCAAGCAGGTGGGCCTCAGCGCGGTCCGCGTCACCCGTCGCCAGCAGCGTCACCATGCCGCTCTTGTTCAGCGCGGACACCTCACCGACGACGTCACCCTGCTCGCGCGCGAACGCCAGCATCTCCTCCAGCGTGGCGATGGCCTCAGGCATCATCCCGAGGAACATGAGCGCGTTGGCCAGCCCCTCGTACGCGCCCCGTGCCAGGCCCACGTCCTGGTCGTCACTCCACAGCGCGAGCGCCCTGCGGAAGTAGCGCGCCGCGTCGTCGCGAGCGAACGCACCGAACGCCTGCTGCCCCGCGGCGACCAGGTAGGGGACGGCCTTGCGTGCGTCATCACATTCGGCGAAGTGGCGGGCAAGGTCGAACACCCAGTCCGGGTGACGTTCCTCGACCAGCTTTCCGACGATGCGATGCAGGTCTTTGCGTACCGACAGGAGCAGGGTGTTGTAGGCGGTGTCCCTCGTCATGGCGTGGTTGAAGGTCAGCACGACGTCAGGGTGGTTGGTCTTCTCCACCACCAGCTGGCGCCGTTGGAGGTCGGTCAGGACCTCGTCGAGGTCGATGTCGGCATCGACCAACAGCCGCAGCAACTCTGGCGAGAAGTCTCGACCGAGGACCGCTGCGGTCTGCACGACGTGACGCGCTTGCGGCGAAAGCTGATCCAGCCTGGTCGCCAGCACGGCCGCCAACGTGTCCGGGACCGCGATGTCATCGATGGCAGCCGTCGCCACGAACCGCTCGCCTTCACGCCTGACCACACCCGAGTCCAACAGCGACCGAATGACCTCCTCGACGAAGAATGGGTTCCCCTCCGACTTGGCCAGGATCGCGGACCGCACGTGCGGTGCCAGACCTTCGACGCGCAACAGGTTGGCGACCAACTCACGCGACTCGTCGTCGTTGAGTGGCTCCAACTCGATGCCGCGATAGCGATGCGAGAACTCTCGGCTGGCGACCTCGTGGATGTGCCAGGACGGTTCGTCACGACGCGGACGGAAGAGCAGCAGGAGGAGCACGGGGTTCGAATCGACCAACGGAAGCAGGTGCTCGATCAACTCGATGGACGTCTGATCTGCCCAGTGCAAGTCCTCGAGCTCGAGCACCAAGGGCCTGTGCGCCGCGATGCCGACAATGATCGCAGCCACCGCGTCGAACACCCGCTGGCGCAGGGACCCAGGATCCATGAATGCCAGGGCGTTCTCATCGTCGGGCAACAACGGCAACCCGAGCAGCGAGCACAGGTAGCGACCCAGATCACGCGCCTCGTCGCCCAACAGCCCGACCACGCGCTCGAACACCTGGGCCGACTGCCGTGCATGGTCCAGCGACAGGTCAATCTCGAGACATGCCTGCAGTGCGGGGACGAATGGCCCGTAGGGGACCGTGTCCTGATAGGAGTGGCACTGCCCAGTCATCCAGTGCACGTCCGCCCGGTCGACGTTGGCACGCAGCTCGGCGGCCAGCCGCGACTTGCCAAGGCCGGCCTCAGCCATGATCGAGGCAATGCGGCCGCTGCCGCCCGCGACCGCAGCCATCAGCTCCAGAAGCGTTGCCAGCTCGGCGTCGCGTCCGACCATGTCCGACGTCAAGCCGTCGATGCCACGAACCTGGCCCGGCATGCCGATGGCGGCAGTCACCTCGTAGGTTGCGACCGGTTCGGTGCGCCCCTTGACGGCGATTGCACCGACCGCCACGGTCTCGAACAACGGGGCCACAAGCCGGTAGGTCGGCTCGGCGATGCGGATCGTGCCCAGCTCGGCAGTCTGTTCCATCCGGGCCGCGACGTTGGCCGCGTCGCCAAGTGCTGCGTACTCGCCAAAGGTCGCGGATCCGACACCGCCGACGACGACCAGGCCGGTGTTGATGCCGATGCGGACGTTGAAGTTGGTGCCATGGGCCGCGCGGACTCGGTCACAGAGTTCGCGCGACCGGGACTGGATCGCCAAGGCGGCCAACAGCGCCCGCTGGGGGTCGTCCTCGTGGGCGATCGGTGCGCCGAAGTAGGCCAGGATGGCGTCACCCAGCAGTCGGGCCACGGTCCCGCCGTACTGCTCGACCGAGGTGACGAAGTTCCCCATCGCCTCGCGCATGATGTCCGACCACGCCTCGGGGTCGAGCTGTTCGGCGGTTGCCGTGGAATCCGCAACGTCGCAGAACATCATCGTGATGGTGCGGCGCTCCCCGGCCCCCGCGGTGAGCGCGCGCAGTTTCTCGGCAATCGAGTTGGTGACTTCCCTGGCAGTCGCACCACCGTCCGCGGCGGCTGCTCCCGACTCGATCTCATGGCCACAGTTGAAGCAGAACCTCGCGGCCGGTGGGAGTTCCGTCTCGCAGCTGGGACATGGCTGCTCCAGTGACGAGCCGCAGCTCATGCAGAAGCGCGCCGTCGCCGGATTGTCCGTGGCGCACTTCACGCATTCGATCGTGGCTGTCATCGGGCGTCGCTCCCACTGCGGGGTTCAACTTAGAGGCCGCGCCAATAGGGATGCCGGGCTCGCGCGTCCCAGGCGGCGCATCGCTTCGTTGACGCGCCTCCCACGTACCACCAGTATGCGGTTCGGC
>Ga0326597_10000393_pt1 | contig 79040 bp, 68 predicted proteins | sample RVTome_12_FD_203789 | JGI IMG/M metagenome (GOLD analysis project Ga0326597, IMG submission 203789) | Soil microbial communities from uranium-contaminated site in the Upper Colorado River Basin, Wyoming, United States - RVT100D185 | ecosystem: Environmental > Terrestrial > Soil > Contaminated >...
GGGACCGCAGGCCCCGCGCTCGGGATCGACGGTGCCGACTACCTGGAACGTATGCAGAGCGCCGCCAGTAGAATGCAGATTCTCATCACCGACCTTCTCACCTTCTCCCGGGTTAGTACGAGACACGAGGTACCAACGCCGGTCGATCTGCACGCAGTGGTTCAAGAAGTCCTATCCGACCTAGAGGTCCGCATTCACGAGCTTCGCGCAGAAATTTCGGTTGGTGATCTTCCTACAATCGAGGCCAACCCGACGCAGATGAGGCAGCTCTTTCAGAATCTCATTGGCAACGCCTTGAAGTTCCAACGCGAGGACGGGCGCCCTGTCGTCAAGCTAGGTGCGCGGTATCTCGGTGCTCATGGTGGTTCGGGTCCGGCCTGGCAAATCACTGTCGAGGATAACGGTATCGGGTTCGAGCAAGCGTATGCCGATCGTATTTTCGGTGTCTTTCAACGGCTCCACAGCAGAGCTGAATACGAAGGAACTGGCATCGGGCTAGCCGTCTGCAAGAAGATCGTTGAGCTCCATGGCGGAACCATCACCGCCACTAGTACTCCGGGGAGTGGTGCTACGTTCGTCCTGAGCCTTCGCGCGAGCACTGCTCAAGAGGAGATTGCTGCATGAGTCGTTCGATGAGTACGATCCGAATCCTCATGGCTGACGACGATCCGGACGATTGCATGCTGACGCGAGATGCCTTCGCTGAAGCGCACCTTATCAACGACATCAGCTTCGTCTCGAATGGTCAGGAGCTCTTGGACTATCTCCGTCATGAGGGAACGTATGCGACTAGAGACGCGCCACCAAGGCCAAGTCTCATCCTGCTCGACCTGAATATGCCGATAAAGAACGGTCGAGAGGCCCTTCAGGAGATTAAGGAGGATCCTCAGCTCCGCTCCATTCCCGTCATCATCCTGACGACTTCGCAGGCTGAAGAAGAGATACTCCGAGCCTACGACTTGGGCGCGAGCTCATTCATCACCAAGCCGGTGCTCTTCGAATCGATGATCGAAATCGTCAAATCGCTAGGCGAATACTGGTTTGAAATCGTTGAACTCCCCACGAAGGCTGCCTGAACCGGACACTGCTCCGATTCGCGTTCTCCTCATCGACGATGACGAGGAGGACTACTTGCTTACGCGCGGCATGCTGGCCGAGGTGAAAGTCGGAAACTATATCCTGGACTGGGTCCCTACCTACGAAGAGGCCCTCAGCTCATTCGAGACCACGGTCCACGACGTCTACCTGGTCGACTACCGCCTTGGTGCACGCGATGGCATTGGCCTCCTTCAGGAAGCGGTCGACCGGGGTTGCCACGCCCCGCTCATCATGCTGACAGGCCTCTCCGACGCGGACATCGATGTGCAGGCCATGAAGGCGGGCGCATCCGATTATCTCGTGAAAGGCGAGATTAGTCCGCGCACGCTGGAACGTTCCATCCGTTATGCGATCGAGCGCAAGCGCGCGGAGACGGCTCTCGCAAAGAATGAAGAGGTCTTGCGAGCCACTATTGAATCGACCGCCGACGGCATCCTCGTGGTCGATGAACACGGCCGTGTGGCGTATGCCAATGCCCGTTTCGGTGAGATGTGGCATATCCCCAAGGATCTCCTTGCTAAGGGTGACGATGACGAGCTTCTGCGCTATGTTCTGAGTCAGCTTGCGTCGCCAGACGCCTTCCTTAACAAGGTGCGAGAACTCTACGGGACGGCAAACGAAGATCTGGACATACTCTCTTTTGCCGACGGCCGTGTTTTTGAGCGCTACTCCCTCCCTCTTCTGACCGATGGTGCTGTTGCCGGCAGAGTCTGGAGCTTTCGGGACATTACTGAACGACGGCAGCTTGAGGATCAGCTAAGGCACCAAGCGTTCCACGATGCACTCACCGGCCTTGCGAACCGCGCGCGCTTTGCCGATCGACTGGAAGTTGCCTTGTTGCGTTCCGCCCGTGTGGCGAAGCCCGTTGCAGTCCTCTTCATGGATCTAGACAACTTTAAATCTGTCAACGACAGCCTCGGTCACGGTATAGGCGACCGCTTGCTCATCGAAGTAGCGCGGCGAGTCAGCGAGTGTCTGCGACCTGGCGACACGGTCGCTAGGTTCGGGGGAGACGAGTTCACGTTTCTTTTGGAGGATGCCGACGTCGATGACGCTGTGCTCATCGCCAAGCGCATACTGTCTGAACTACGAACACCATTCCTCGTCGACGCCCGCGAGTTCTTCGTTCGGGCAAGCATCGGCGTTGCCGTCAGCAATGAATCCCGGCGTGACGTGGAGGAGTTGGTGCGAGCGGCTGATGTAGCCATGTACTCGGCAAAAGCCGGCGGCAAGAATCGTTACGACGTATATGAACAGACGATGCATACGGCAACAGTGGAACGGCTGGAACTCCTACGTGACCTCGAGCACGCGCTCGAGCGCAAGCAGTTCGTCGTGTATTACCAGCCGATAATTTCGGTGAATACGCAGCGAGTAGCAGGGTTTGAGGCGCTTGTCCGATGGCAGCATCCTAAGCGCAGCATCGTCTTGCCTTCGCGCTTCATCTCTCTTGCCGAGGAATGTGGCGTCATTGCGCCGCTGGGCCGGTGGGTGCTTCTCGAGGCGTGCCGACGAGCTACCGAATGGTATGCCACCGGCTTAGTCGATGCCGACTCCCTCATCAGCGTAAACGTCTCCGCGGTCCAGCTGCAGCAGGCTACGTTCGTTTCTGAGGTGGCAAGCATCCTCGACGAAACCGGCCTGGATCCGAACAGGCTCGCCCTCGAGATTACTGAAAGCACCATGATGCACGACCCTGTCTGGACGGCGAACACGCTGACTCAACTCAAGGCGCTTGGCGTGCGGATAGCCATCGATGACTTTGGCACCGGATACTCATCGCTCAGCTCCCTGCGTCAGTTCCCCTTCGACATCCTGAAAATAGACAAGTCCTTCATAGACAGCGTTGCCGACTCGACCCCCGAACACAAGCTGACAAGAACAATCATCGACCTTGGACAGACGCTGAGCGTTCAAATCGTGGCCGAGGGCATCGAGCGGCCCGAGCAGCTGAGCAGCCTGCGTTCGTTAGGTTGCCAACTAGGCCAGGGCTATTACTTCGCTCGTCCCATGAGCGCGGAGGACCTACCCGGGTTCCTACAAAACTATCGCGTCTCCGACGCCGCATAGGCGAGGAGACATCCTCGAGGGAGGCAGCCCTCAGGCACAGACATCTTTGCTGAAATGCCTCCACGCCGACTAACATCCCCTCGATGGTCGCGGATTCGACCCCCACCGGCGCCCCGCCCTTGGTCAGATTCAGTTTAGGCCATCGGACTCGTTTCGCCGGGAAATAGCTTCGAAGCGAGTCGGGGCCGCCCGGCGGCTACCTCGGAGGCCGGCGGCAAACGCGCGTGTTGATTTCGCCCGCCGCGACGTACTCTGTTACGTGGATGCGGTTCGGGAGCGCCAGTGTGGCCGAGGCGAAGTACAGGCTCCCGGCCGTCTTACTTCGCCTTCTCCAGGTCGACGGTCATGGCACGCGAGATGTTGCTCGGTTGGGCCAGGGCAAAGCGGTACTGAAGCTGTCCGTAGTCGCCCACCAGGTGGAGCGGCTTGAGCGGCGAGGGGTTGACCGCCTGCTGGCTTACCCATCGTTCGAACTGATACGGCTCCCAGGCGTGGTACATCACCACCTGGCCGGGCTGGACGCTGGGCGCAAGCTTGACGCGTACCTTGAAGCCCCCCACATCGTTGTGCACCCAGCACGAGTCGTGGTCGGCGATGCCGCGGGCGGCGGCGTCCTCGGCGCTGATGTACATCACGGGCTCACCGCGCTGGAGCCGGAGCAGCGTGCGGTTGGCCCGCCAGATGGCGTGAATGCTCCAGCGGGTGTGACCGCCGGTCATCCGCAGCGGGTAGTTGCCGCCGGCCGGCGGGGCCTCTTTATGGACGGGCAGCTCTTCGCCCAGCTCCAGGAACCACGGGTGGTCGATGTAGAACTGCTGGCGGCCGGTGAGCGTGGGCCAGGGCTCCTTGCCCTCGACGAACCAGGCGAAGGGGTAGACCGGCTCGTCCTCTTTGATGTCGCTCGTGATGGCGGTGATCGGACCGTAGCCGCCAGCGCTCTTCACGCGCACCGCGCCGGTGCGCGCCGCCTCCTCCCATGATGCGTCGCCCACCGGCTCCGAGAGCTCGAACTCCACGCCGAGCGCCTTCTCTGCGTCGCCCTCGCCGAACTGGCCATCGAAGCTCCAGAGGCGGGCGACGTCGCGCAGGTCGTGCTCGCGCCCGAAGGCATCGGTATACGCGCCTTCCTCACGTTCGCGGGCGCGACGCTCGAGCGTGGCGGCCAGGTTGGCCATGATGTCGAACTCGTTCTTGGATTCGTAGAGGGGCTCGACGGCCTTCTCACCGACGCAGATGTAGGGCACGTAGCTCTGGCAGAACTTGACGCCGGACTTCTCGTGCCAGCCGGCCGCGGGCAGGATGATGTCCGAGTACATGGCCGAGCTGGACATGCGGAACTCCCAGGTGGCGATCAGCTCCAGCTTGGCCCAGAGGTGGTCACGGATGACGTCCGGAACGGGCCAGCGCCGCAGCGGGTTCATGCCGGTGTAAAGGAAGACGCGTGGTGGCTTGCCCGGCTTGGGGAAGACTGGCATCCAGCCCTTCTCCAGCGCCTCGCGGAAGTACTCGCTGACGGGGCGCGAGAGGGCGGGGTCCTGATAGTCTGCGTTATCGACCACCTTGGCGTAGCCCTCGTCGTGCACGTAGAGCCAGACCATCGTCGGCGTGGCGGGCGTATTGGTGCGCACGAACGATTTCATGAACTTCTCAATGTCACGGACCTTGGGCCGTTCGCCGTCCGGCATCAGGCCGCGAATGCCCCGGTCGTAACCCATCGTCATGTTCCACCAGGCGCCGATGCGCATGCCGGCGCCCGGCTTGCCGGTGTTCCCGGTCAGCGCGAGCAGCAGGATCATGGCCCGCTGGACCAGGTCCATGTGGTAATGCTTGCAGGAGCCCCACGATGCGAAGATCATCACCGAGCGGCTGGCGGCGACCTGTTGGGCCAGACGGCGGATCACGCCGGCGCTGACGCCGGTGATCTCGGCGGCGCGTTCCGGCGTGTAGTCCTCCAGCCGCTGCTTGAGCGACTCGAAGACCGGACGGACGGACACGGTGGCGCCGCTCGCGAGTGGCACGTCCCACCGGCCCTCCAGAGCAGGATCGAGATCGCCGAGCGCGATCGAGGCGGCCTCCTGCCCGGCGGTGCCCGGGGCCTCGCGCAGGGCGTTCGTCGCGCGGTCCCAGACGTAGAAGACGTCGTCCTTGCCGCCTTCGACGATGTCCAACTGGCGCAGGAACCGCTGGTTGTCCTCGCGCAGCAGGAACGGCAGGTCGGTCTGTTCCTGAACGTAGCGTTCCTTGAGCAGGCCTTCGTCGATGATCACCTTGCACATGGCGAGGCCGAGCGCGGCATCGGTGCCGACGCGCGGGTTCAGCCAGAGGTCGGAGTGCACCACAGTGGCGTTGTAGTCCGGGGCGATGGTGACCACCTGGGCACCGCGGTAGCGCGCCTCCCACATGTAGTGGACGTCGGGCACGCGGGTGTAGACGGGGTTGCCCAGCCAGACGAGGATCGTCTCGGCGTTGAACCAGTCGTCGGAGGTGCCGTCCGCATTGAACAGGCCCCACGTCTGGATCGCGCCCATCGGGAGGTCGCCGACGCCGGCCCACTCGTCGAGCCTGGTCGTGCCGATAAGCTGGGTGAGGTGGGCCTCGGCGGGCGTGCCCGGGCCGAAGTCGAGGTTCGTCGTGCCGTTGTCGGCTACGATGTACTCCGGTCCGTCCTCCAGGCAGACATCGATGATCTTGTCGGCGATCGCGGTGAGGGCCTCGTCCCACGAGATGCGCTCCCACACGCCGGCGCCGCGCGCGCCGACGCGCCGCAGCGGGTACTTGATGCGCGTGGGGTCGTACATCAGGTCGCTGTAGCAGATGCCCTTCTGGCAGCCGCGCGGGTTGAAGTCGGGGACCGAGGCGTTGGTCTGGGCGAAGATGGCGTTCTGCTCCTCACGCCAGACGATGCCGTCCTTCACGAAGAGATTGAGCGAGCAGGCGGAGATGCAGTCGGCGCGGTTACAGGTGCCCTTGACGACGCGGTCCCAGGTCCACTTCTCGCGGTAGATGCCCTCCCACGAGCGGTAGGCGGTATCGTTCCCGGCCCCATTCTCGCCCAGGGCGCGCAACTGAAGGCCCGCGTACGTCATTCAGGCACCTGCCATGGCGCGCCAGGACACCGTCCACCAACGACTCGGCGAGACGGCGAGGAAGCGCGCTCTGACGCGAACATCATCCGATCTTGAGGCGGCCGTTTGCTAGAGCCGAATGGCCTTCTCCTGGCCGGCTGTTGACGAGCCTGTTGCGTCCCTGGGATTCACGCGGCTACAATACCGTTCGCTGCGAGAGGGACCGCCGGCGATTGTCCCGGCGGGCCGACCCGGCCATTTCTCGCACGGAAGGCCCGCGCCACAGGAGCGATCGACGAATGGAACGCTGGCAGACACGCATCGACACGAAGTCTGAGACCTTCCGGGCAAATCGCGAAGCGGTGGGCGCGCTGCTCCAGGAACTGGAGACGCAGCTTGCGTTGGCGCGCGCCGGGGGAGGCGAGCGCAGCGTTGCCCGTCACCGGACGCGGGGAAAGCTGCTGGTGCGAGAACGGATCGAACTGCTGCTGGACCAAGACGCACCCTTCCTTGAGCTGAGCCCGCTGGCGGGCTGGGGGACCGACTACGCCGTCGGAGGCGGGCTGGTGACGGGCATCGGCGTCGTTTCCGGCGTCGAGTGCATCGTCGCAGGTAACGACCCGACGGTGTTGGGCGGCGCGATCACGCCGATCTCCAACAAGAAGACCGACCGGGCGCTGGAGATCGCCCGCCTCAACCGCCTTCCGTATATCCAGTTCGTCGAGTCCGCGGGCGCGGACCTGCGGCGCCGTGGCGACTCAGGCGGCGGCGGGATGGGTGGGCTGATGAGCCATTTCGCGGAGAGCGGGCGACTCTTCCACGACATCACGTCGCTTTCGGCCGCCGGCATCCCGACCGTTTCGGTCGTGTTTGGCAGTTCGACGGCCGGCGGCGCCTACCAGCCGGGCATGTCGGATTACAACATCTTCATCCAGGGGCGCTCAAAAGTGTTCTTGGGCGGCCCGCCGCTGGTGAAGATGGCGACGGGCGAGGACTCAGACGACGAGGAACTGGGGGGCGCGGAGATGCACGCAACGGTGTCCGGCCTGGCCGACTACCTGGCGGACAATGAACCGGACGCGCTCCGCATCGCCCGCAGCGTCATGGCGCACGTCAACTGGCGGAAGCTGGGCCCGGGACCGACCATGCCCGCGGACGAGCCGCTCTACGACCTCGAGGACCTCCTGGGCCTGCTGGCCGTCGATCTGCGCACGCCGATGGACATTCGCGAGGTCATCGCGCGCGTGGTGGACGGCTCCCGCTTCGAGGAGTTCAAGCCCCTCTACGGCCGCACGCTGGTCACCGCCTGGGCGTCGGTCCACGGCTTCCCGGTGGGCATCCTGGGCAACAACGGCGTGCTCTTCTCGGATTCCTCCGAAAAGGCGGCCCAGTTCATCCAGCTCTGCAACCAGATCGATATCCCGATCATCTTCCTGCAGAACATCACGGGCTACATCGTCGGCAAGGTCTACGAGCAAGGCGGCATCGTCAAGAACGGCTCCAAGATGATCAACGCCGTCTCAAACTCCAAGGTTCCGCATATCACGGTCATCATCGGCGCCAGCTACGGCGCCGGGAACTACGGCATGGGCGGCCGGGCGTACGACACGCGCTTCGTGTTCGCCTGGCCGACCGCGAAGATCTCGGTGATGGGCCCGAAGCAGCTTGCCGGCGTCATGTCGATCGTGCGGCGCAGGTCGGCCGCAGGCGCCGGGCGCGAGTTCGATGAGGAAGAGGACGCCCGCATTACAGCGGCGGTCGAAAAGGGGGCGGAGAAGGAGTCGCTTGCGCTCACCGCCACCGGGCGCGTGGCCGACGACGGCATCATCGACCCCCGCGACACGCGCACGGTGCTCGGGATCACGCTGTCCGCCTGCCACAACGCCGAAGTCAAAGGAGCCGACGGGTTCGGCGTCTTCCGGATGTAGCGGCGATGTCACGAATCAGGAGGCTGCTGATCGCCAACCGCGGCGAGATCGCCCGTCGCATCATGCGGACAGCGCGCGAGATGGGCATTGCGACCGTCGCGGTCTACGCCGATGCTGATGCGGCCGCCCCATTCGTGCGCGAGGCGGACCAGGCGGTGGCGCTGCGGGGCGCCACCAGCGTGGAGACCTACCTGGACATCGCGAAGATCCTGGACGCGGCCCGCCGCACTGGAGCCGACGCCGTCCACCCGGGGTACGGCTTCCTCGCGGAGGACGCGGCATTCGCCCGCGCGGTCATCGACGCCGGGCTGACCTGGGTGGGTCCGCGGCCGGAGGCGATCGCGACGATGGGCGACAAGCTCGTCGCGAAGCGGCTGATGACGGAGGCGCGGGTACCCACGCTGCCCGCCGTCGAGGTAACGAGCGGAGCCGGCGACGAAGACCGCGAGCGGGCGCGCGAGGTGGGCTACCCGTTGCTGGTGAAGGCGGCGGGCGGCGGCGGCGGCAAGGGCATGCGCGTCGTGGGCAGCGAGGCGGAGCTGGCCGAGGCGATCGCCGGTGCCCGGCGCGAAGCGGTCGGAGCGTTCGGCAACGACACGGTGTTCCTCGAGCGGTACCTCCCGGCCGCCCGTCACGTGGAGATCCAGGTCTTTGGTGACCAGCACGGAAACATCGTCCACTGCTTCGAGCGCGAGTGCTCAATTCAGCGCCGCCACCAGAAGGTGATCGAGGAGGCGCCGTCGCCCGCGGTCGATGCCGGCCTGCGTAGCAAGATGGGCCATGCGGCCGTGGCGGCCGGCAAGGCCATCGGCTACGACAACGCCGGCACCGTGGAGTTCTTGCTGGACGGCGATCGCAACTTCTATTTCCTGGAGATGAACACCCGATTGCAGGTGGAGCACCCCGTGACCGAGGAGATCACCGGGCTGGACCTGGTGCGCGAGCAGATCCGTGTCGCCGAGGGCGATCCGCTGTCGTTCCGCCAAGAGGACCTGTGCATCAAGGGCCACGCGATGGAGGCGCGCGTCTACGCCGAGGACCCGGCGAATGATTTCCTGCCGGCCACCGGCCGGCTGGTCGCCTGGCAGCCGGACCCCGCGTTGCCGGCGCGCTTCGAGTCCGGCGCCGAGACTGGTTCCGAGATCTCGGTGCACTTCGACCCGATGATCGCCAAGGTCATTGTGCACGCGCGCACGCGCGGTGAGGCCGCGTTGCGGCTGGCGAACGTGCTGGAGCGGTTGCGGTTGCACGGCGTGACCACCAACCGCGACTTTCTGGTGCATGTCCTGCGACACGATGCCTTCCTTTCGGGCGACACGAGCACCGATTTCATCGAGCGGCACCGCCCGGCGCCCGAGCGCCACGTACAGGCGGACGAATTGCGAGCGGCGGCGCTTGCGGTTGCGCTCGCCGCGCAACAGACGCGCCGGGCAGAGGCGCGGGTGCTCGGCACCATTCCTTCCGGATGGCGGAACAACCCTTCGGCGTTGCAACACGTACGCTTCGCGCACCGCGGCGAGGACGTCGACACCGGGTACCTGCGCAACGGGGACGGCAGTTTTATCTACGACATCGATGGACATCGCGGTGAGGCTCGCATCATCCGGTCGGGAGACGGGCGGATCGAGCTTGAGATCGACGGCGTGCAGCGTACGCTGTCCGTCGTCAGTGACGGCCTCCGTCACTGGGTGCAGAGCGCGACCGGCGAGGTGCAGCTGGTCCAGCTCCCCCGCTTCCCGGAGCCCGAGCTGGAGCACATCGCAGGCGGCTACGAGGCGCCCATGCCGGGCAATATCGTGGCGGTGCACGTCGAACCCGGCCAGCGGGTCAGCGCCGGCCAGGTGCTGGTCGTCGTCGAAGCGATGAAGATGGAGCACCTCATCACCTGCATGGAAGAGGGCATCGTGAAGGAGGTCCGCGTCACCGTGGGCGCGCAGGTTGAGGCCGGGCAGGTGCTGCTGGTTGTCGACACGGGGGAGAGCGAGGGATGAGCAGCAGGTTGGACGAGATTATCAACGACCTGGAGGCCGAGCAGGCGGCGCTGGGACGGGTGCTCGACGCCCTCTCCGCCGCAGCTTGGGACACGCCGACGCACGCGCCGGGCTGGTCGGTGCGCGATCAGGTCTCCCACCTGGCGTTCTTCGATGAGGCGGCGTCACGGGCGATAACGGACCGCGAACGCTTCGCGGCTGAGGCCCGCGCCGCCCTGCAGGGGGCGTTGGAGCTGGAGGGCCAGTACCTGGCGCGTGGCCGGGGGATGGCGCCCGGCGGCGTGCTCGACTGGTGGCGCACGGCAAGCAGCGCGTTGATCGCCGCGGCGCGCGCACTCGACCCGAAGGCGCGGCTGCCCTGGTACGGTCCGGACATGAGCCCGGCATCGTTCATCACGGCACGGCTGATGGAAACCTGGTCGCATGGCCTCGATGTCGTCGACGTGGTGGACGGCGACCGGCCCGACACCGACAGGCTCCGTCACGTGGCGTTCCTGGGGGTGCGGACGCGCGCGTACAGCTACATCGTCCGCGGGATGCAACCGCCCCAAACGCCGATGCGGGTGGAGCTCACGTCGCCTTCGGGAGAGACGTGGGTGCTCGGCGATCAAGAGGCCGTCGATGTGATCCGAGGGACGGCGACGGACTTCTGCCGGGTTGTCACACAACGCCGCCACGTAGCGGACACGAACATGGAGGTTCGCGGGCCGGCAGCCGAGGAGTGGATCGCCATCGCCCAGGCGTTCGCCGGCCCGCCGGGGCAGGGCCGCCGGCCCGGGGAGTTTGCGGCGGAGAAGCGCGCGTGAGCGAAGCACTCGTGCGCCTGGAGGTCACGGGCGGCGTCGCCACGGTCACGCTCGATTCGCCCGCAAACCGCAACGCGCTGTCGGGCGCCCTCATGACGGGGCTGGAGGAGAGCCTGGACGCGGCGCTTGCCGATGATCGCGCGCGGCTGATCGTCCTGACGGGCGCAGGGCCCGTGTTCTGCTCCGGCGCGGATCTGAAGGAGCTGGGCACCGGCGGCGGAAGCGGGCAGGGACCGGGCAGGCTGGTCACAATCCTGAAGCAGATCTGGTACGCTCCTAAACCTGTCATTGCCCGCGTCGCCGGCCCGGCACGCGCCGGCGGCATCGGCCTGGTCGCGGCCTGCGATATCGCCGTGGCCGCGGACACCGCCACGTTCGCGTTCAGCGAGGTGCGCATCGGCGTGATCCCCGCGATCATCTCGGTCGTCGTCCTGCCGAAGCTCGGCCTCACAAAGGGAATGGAGCTCTTCTTGACTGGCGACACGTTCGACGCCCATGAGGCGGCCCGGCTTGGCCTGCTGAACGCCGCCGTGCCGGCGGACCAGCTCGACGAGACGGTCGGCCGCTACGCCGGCAGCATCCTGAAGGGCGCGCCCGGGGCGCTGGCGGGTTGCAAGCGCCTGCTGCGCGAGGTCCCAAGCATGGGTCTGGACCCTGCCTTCGAACTGACCGCTACGTGGTCGGCAACATACTTCGCCTCGGAGGAGGCGCGCGAGGGCATGGCGGCCTTCGCCGAGAAGCGCGCGCCGCGCTGGGCCGAGGGCCGCGATGGCTGACCCAGCGACGCCCGTGCTGCGCATCGCCAACTGCTCGGGCTTCTACGGGGACCGGCTTTCCGCGGCGCGCGAGATGGTGGAGGGCGGGCCGATCGACTTCCTGACCGGCGATTATCTCGCCGAGCTGACGCTCCTCATCCTCTGGAAGATGCAGCAGAAGGACAGCAACGGAGGCTATGCCCTCACGTTCCTGCGACAGATGGAAGAGGTGCTGGGAACCTGCCTTGACAAGGGCATCAAGGTGGTCACCAACGCCGGCGGGCTCAATCCGGCGGCGCTCGCTGCTCGCATGCGCGAACTCGCCGACGGCCTGGGGCTGCAGGCAAACATCGCGCACATCGAGGGCGACGATATCCTCGGGAAGCTTCCCGAGCTGCAAGCCCGCGGCGAGAAGCTGGCCCACCTCGACACCGGCCGCCCGCTTGCCGGAGCGGGCATCGAGCCCGTGGCCGCCAATGCCTATCTGGGGGCTTGGGGGATCGTCGAGGCACTCAACACCGGCGCCGATGTGGTCATTTGCCCGCGCGTCACCGACGCCTCGCTGGTCGTCGGCCCGTCCGCCTGGCACTTCGGTTGGAGCACGTCCGACTGGGACCGCCTCGCATCCGCCGTGGTCGCGGGCCACGTCCTGGAGTGCGGCGCGCAGGCCACCGGCGGCAACTACTCGTTCTTCCGGGAGGTGCCCGGTCTCCAGCATCCGGGCTTTCCGATTGCTGAGATGCATCAGGACGGATCGTTCGTCGTGACGAAGCATGAGGGCACGGGCGGCCTGGTCTCCCCCGGCACCGTCACGGCGCAGTTGCTCTACGAAATCGCTGGCGAGCGCTACATGAACCCGGACGTGGTGGCGCGGTTCGACACGATCCACCTGGAGCAGCAAGGACCCGACCGGGTGCTGGTAAGCGGCGTGCGTGGCGAACCGGCCCCGGAGACAACGAAGGTGTGCATCAACTACCTCGGCGGCTTCCGCAACACGATGACGTTCGTGCTCACCGGGCTGGACATCGAAGAGAAGGCGAAGCTCGCCGAGGAGTCGCTGTTCGGGGTACTGGGCGGCAAGGACCGCTTCGACGAGGTGACGGTGAAGCTCACCCGCTCAGACCGGGAGGACCCGGCGTCGAACGAGGAGGCGAGCGCCTTCCTGCGGGTAACGGTGAAGGACAGGGACCCGCGCAAGGTCGGCCGCGCGTTCTCCAGCGCGGTCGTCGAGATGGCGCTCGCGAATTACCCGGGCTTCCACGTGACGTCGGGGCCTTCCTCGGAAGCCTCGTATGGCGTGTACTGGCCAGCGCTCGTCCCTGTCGATGCCATCGACCAGGTGGTCGTGGCCCACGACGGTTCGCGGATCCAGGTCCCGCCGGCGAGGCCGAAGGCCAGCGAACCGGTAGCGCCCGTTGTGGGGCCTTCCGGGCGGGCGCCGGGCGGGCGGACCGCACGCGTGCCGCTGGGCACCGTCATTGGCGCCCGCTCGGGCGATAAGGGCGGCAACGCCAATGTCGGCCTGTGGGCGCGCAGCGACGCCGGTTACGCCTGGCTGGCGGACTATCTCACGGTGGAACGTTTCAAGGAACTCGTGGGCGAGGCGCGGGACCTCGACGTGCTGCGCTACGAGCTTCCGAACCTGCGGGCGCTCAACTTCGTGGTCGTCGGGCTGCTCGGGGAGGGCGTCGCTTCCTCAACGCGGACGGACGCGCAGGCCAAGAGCTTCGGCGAATTTGTGCGCGCGAAACTGGTCGATCTGCCGGTGGCGCTGCTTGCGGATGCGCCCGCCCGCCCGACGGCGACGCCCTGAGACAGGTTCAGTTTGAAGGTCAGCGGTCAGCCGGGCGGCAAGTTCTCAGCGCGTGCGACGGGGAAAAAGCGATGATGGTGGGCGCCCGTGATCTCGTAGATGGCCGTCCCAGCGCGCCCGTCGTCGGTCCGCACAACCATCTGGTTCAGGCCTCCGCCCAACTGTCCGTACGGCGCGCACCACGTCCCGTCCGCATCGACCACGACGGACTTGCCGCCCTCCAGCGTGATCTTCGCTCGACCTGCCAACCCCCGCACGTCGGCGCCGTCGCGCCCGTAGTCGACCGGCCGGCCGTCCTCGCCAATCCAGTGCAGGTCGTAGTCGAACCCGATGACGGCGATGGGATCGCTCCCGTCCGCCGGCGCGAAACAGCCGTCCGTGTACACTCTGGCGCCATTCGCATACTCCCAGTTCCAGACGCCGAACATCCCGTCAGGCAGCTGGATGGCGAGCCACATCCACAACGGGCAACGCTGGTGATCGCGAATGCCCCATGAGTGGTCGCGCTGGCCCCACCAGTTGTCCACCTCGTACGTCTTGCCCTCGTGGGTGTAGGTTCCCGCGTAGATCCCCGACTGGATCATGTGGCTCTGGTCCCAGATGGTTTCGTGGCCGGCCTTCATCGTGCCGCGCCGCAGGCCGCAGGCCTGGGTGCGGGCCGTGAACGTGAGATCGAGGCCCACCGGCGCCGACGCACCGTCGACCGTGAGCTTGACTGTCCGGTACGGCTCGACGATATCGATGGCCACGGGCCCGACTACTGTGGTGTGGGGGTCGCCATCGTACGAGCGGACGTGGCGGGCGTACACCTGCCGGCCGTTGATGCGGCCCAATTGCAGGGAATCCATCTCCTCCCGTTTCGGGAAATGGGCCATGGTGAGGATCACGACGTCTCCCAACGCCGCGCGCGGGTGGAGAACAAAGAAGTAGCTCTCGCGCCAGTGGTCGTGGTACATCGCGACGTTGGGAAGCGGCTCGGGCAGCTGGTGCACGAACAGCTCGTCGGCGGCGGTGAGCTTGACCAAGGCCGGCCTCCTTTCAGGGTCGCAGCGGCCCCGGGGCTACCGGCAAGAGAGGGCCAGTCGCCTTCACCACCTCCACCCTGGTGTCGCGGTCGTTGTGGCCGGGCTGGAGGATGGCGGGCGCCGGCTGGATGTGGAAGTAGCCGCCGGCCAGCTCGACGGGGTTCATCGGCGTAGCGATCACGTTGCGGTGCCCCATGCCACCTTCGAACTGATAGTTCTCCCACGCGTGGTAGACGATCACCTGCCCCGGGCGCACGCCGGGCGCGACCTTGGCGCGGAGGCGGAACTCGCCGATGTCGTTCCGCACGCGGACGAGGTCACCATCCTCGATCCCGCGCTGGCGGGCGTCGATCGTGGACATGAGGACGGCGGGCTCGCCGCGTTCGAGCTGCAGCATGAGCGGGTTCGTGCGGAACGTCGCGTGAATGCTGTGGCGGTTGTGGCCGCCGGTCATGACGAGCGGGTAGTCGCCGCCCGACGTCACCGGATCCTTGTGGACGGGCAGCTCTTCGCCGAGCTCCATGTACAGCGGCTGGTCGATGTAGAACTGGATGCGCCGCGTGAGGGTGGGCCAGGGCATCTTCTTCTCCGTGCGCCAGGTGTGTGGCGTGAACGTCTCGCCTTCCCGCATGTCGCCGGCGTTGCTCTTGTTGCCCGGATGTGACCCGAGCCCGGTGAAACGCGCGAAGCCTTTCTGCTTGAACTCTTCCCAGCGCGGCTTCCCGAGATGCGACGATGCGTTGACCACGGCCTCTGCCACCTTCTCGTGGTCGCCGGCGGTGAACTTGCCGCGGAAGGTCATGCTGCGCACCAGACCGTCGATGCGGTGGCGCTTGCCGGCGGCGGCGTACGACGTGACGCCGCGTGCGCGCGCGCGCTCCTGCACTTTTTCCGCGAGCAGCACGGTGATCTCCCACTCTGGCTTTGCCTCGCCCGGCGGATCAACGGCGGCGGTGGTGACGTGCGCGAACGGCATGAGCGGCGTGTACCAGTCGTTGACGTCGGTCTTTTCGTAGGACGCGGCCGCGGGAAGGACGAAGTCCGCGTTGAGAGCGGTCGTGCTCATGCGGATGTCGGTGGCGACGAGCAGGTCGAGCTGCGGCAACAGCTCCTCGAACAGGCGGTGGCCGCCGCGGACGCGGCGGAGCGGGTTGCTGCCGGTGGCGAAGAGGACCTTCGGCGGCGTGGCCGGCGGCAGCGTCTGCCAGCCGAGGCGCACGGACTCGGCGAGGTAGTCATCGACATCTTTCGTCAGGTACGGGTCCCACTCTTTGCTCCTGCCGCTGAGCTGGCGCAGGCCACCGTGCTGATACCAGAACAGGACGGCGCTGGCGCCACCCCCGATGCCCATCTTGCGGCCCACCTGGAGCATCGCCAGCTCGTCCGAGTAGCCCTTCATCTTCATGCCGATGAACGCCGGCAGGGCGGGCGCCAGCACACGAAGCGCTTCGAGGCGCCCGAGACCCACCTGGTACGGCATGTTGAGCGTGCCATCGACGATGAAGAACGGCAGACTGTCGTAGCCGGCGCCCTTCCTGCCCATCTGGCCGCAGAGCGCGAAGAGCAGGATCTGAGCGCGCATCATCAGATCGCCGTGGTAGTACTTGGAGATGCTGGCGCCGGCAACGCCCGACGCTGCGCGCGCGCGGGCGAACGTGCGCGCAAGCTCTCGGATCACATCGGAGTGGACGCCGCAGACGCGCGACGCTTGGTCGGGCGTGTAATCGCGGTCGAGGCGTTCCTTCAGGACCTGGAACACCGGCTTCACCTTCACCGTGCCGCCCTCCGTCTGTACCTCGTACTCCCCTTCGAGGGCCGGAACGATCGCGCCGAGCCTCAGCGTCTTCTTGGGCGCCTTCACCGCGCGATTCTTGTTCGCGTCGTACACATAGAAGACGTCGTCCTTGCCACCGTGGCGGACGTCGGGCTCGCGCAGGAACGTGCCCGTATCGGTGCGCAGCAGGAACGGCAGGTCGGTCTGCTCGCGGACGAAGCCGGCATGGAGCAGCCCTTCGGAGATGATCACCTGCGCCATGGCGAGCGCGAGCGCGGCGTCGGTGCCCGGCCGGACGGAGACCCACCGGTCGGCGTGGACAGCCGAGGCGTTGAAGTCGGGGCTGATGGCGATGACGCGGGCACCGTGGTAGCGGGCTTCGCTGAGGAAGTGGAAGTTGGGTATCTGCGTGTACGCCGGGTTCCCGCCCCAGATGAGGATCAGGTCGGAGTTGAAGTAGTCGTCCGCAGACCGGCTGGCCACGGGGATCCCGAACGTGACAGCCGCCCCCTGCTGCTCGTCGCCGACCTCGGTGTTGAGATCGAGCACGGTGGCGCCGATGAGATTCGCGAAACGATTGACCGCGACCCAGGAGGCGACGCCGGCCGCGTTGCCGTCAAAGACGATCGCTTCCGGCGCGTCACGCTCGAGGGCATCAACGATGCGGTCGGCGATCTCGGTCAGCGCCTCGTCCCAGGTGACTCGCTGCCACCTGCCCGCACCGCGCTCGCCCGCGCGCTTGAGCGGATGCGTGAGGCGAGCTTCGTCGCGCATGGTGAGGGAGTAGCAGGCGCCCTTCTGGCAGCCGCGCGGGTTGAAGTCCGGGACCGAGGCGTTGGTCCGGCCGTACTCGCCCGCGGGCTCCTCCCAGAGGACGGCCCCGTCCTTCACGTAGACGTTGTAGGCGCAGCTCCGCTGGTACCAGCAGTTGAGCAGGTGGGTGCCCTTGGTGACGCGTTGCCACCGCCAGCGTTCCCGATATCGATCTGTCGTGCCGGCCAATGCTACCTGCTCGCGAGCGCCGCGACCGCCGCCTGGCCGCTGGCGAAGCCGCTCATCATGGTGCCGGCGATGCCGTGACCAAACATGCCGTTCGCGCCGCAGAGGTAGAGGCCGGGGACTTCGGTCTGGTGCGGGAGGCGCTTCGTCAGGTACTGGTCGGGCGTGTGCTCCAGCCCGTAGCTGGTGCCGCCGGTCGAGAGCGTGAAGCGCTCCTGGGTGAGCGGCGTGGCGCACTCTTCCCAGACGACGTTGCGGATGAAGCCCGGCATCATCTCCTCCACCACCCGGAGCATCCGCTCGCGCAGGAGCGCCTTGGCCGTCTCATAGTCCATGGTGTGGCGGTAGCGTCCGCCCTGCGCCGGGGAGCGTTCGGCGCCCCACGAGGTGAGCAGCGCAGGCGCGATGGTCATCAGTTGCAGGTTCGTGTAGCCCGGAGGCGCGATCGCGGCGCACGCCGGGTCCTTCAGCGAAGCGATCGAGATGAGCACGAACGGCCGCTCCGGGATGCCACCGGCGTAGCAGGTCTCATGGTCCTCTTCCAGCGTGTAGCCGGACATCAGGTAGATGTTGCTGTTGGGCAGCCCCAGCTCCTCCGGCGGGACCTGCATCGCCATATAGATGATGAAGAGCGGCAGCGCCATGCGGTACTCGCGCAGCCGCTGGACTGTCCCCGGGCTGAGGTAATCTTCGCCGACCAGCTCCAGCAGCGTCCGCTTCGCGTCGGCGTTGGAGATCACCAGCGGGGCGCGCAGCTCGCCGCCCCTGGCGAGGCGCACGCCGACGGCCCGGCCATCCTCCACGATGATCTGCGTCACCCGCGAGCGGAGCCTGACCTCGCCGCCGCCGCGCTCGATGGCCCGCAGAAAGCCATCGATGAGCGCTCGCGAGCCGCCCCGGATGAAGTAGCCCCCGGAGCGCAGGTAGTGATCGATCACGGCCAAGTGCATCGCGAGCGATGCCTTCGACGGCGGTGCGCCGTAGACGCCGCACTCGGCGGCGAGCACATGGCGCAGTTGCGCGCTCAGCTCCAGCGCGTCGAAGACGCTGCCGAGCGTCAGCTCCGGCCAGGGCTTGTCCAGCACGCGCTGCAGCGCCGGCGGCTCGCCCGCCTGCCCGCGCATCGCGCCCAGCACCGAGCGCGCGTACTCCAGGTAGCGGTCGATGGCCGCCCGCTCCGCCGGGAACGCCCCGCGCAGCCGCTCGCCGTAGCGGTCCCAGCCGGCAGGGACGCGGAAGGTGAGGTCGGGTAGGTGGATGGTATCGAAGCCTTCGGGGTCCATGGGAAGGAACTCGACGCCGTCGATGCCCAACTGGTCGAGCACCGCCGGGAACAGGCCGTTCGGCTCACACCCGCCGATGTAGTGCAGCCCGACGTCGAAGTCGAACATCTTGCGTCGCCGGAACGTCTGCGCGTTGCCGCCGGGCGCGAAGTGGTGCTCCAGGACCAGGGGGCGCAGGCCTGCCTTGGACAGGGCGGCGGCTGCCGTCAGGCCGCCGATGCCCGAGCCGATCACGATGGCGTCCGGTCGCTCCAAATCGTCGCCTGTCTTTCGCAACGGGGCTTCCGGTACACGCGCGCGAGCTACGTCCAGACGATGTCGGCCGGGTCGCGCCCGAGGTGCCCGAGCGCTTCCTTCCAGCTGTACATGATCAGGATGTCCATGAGCTCCGAGGCGTCCCCCCGGCGCTTCTTGTCCAGCTCGACCTTGAGCGTATCCAACGCGCCGTGCACGTCCGGGCCGAAGAGCGACTCCAGGTAGGACGGCGGGATGCGCTGCTCGTTCTCGTTGAACGAGCCGTCCTCGTTCAGAGGCGCCGGGCTGAGCGGCGGTACGTAATAGACGTTCGGCTTGGTCTCCCATTCCGGATGCAGCGGTAACGCGACGCCCCAATCGTGGACGAGCTTCGAAACGGCATTGGTCTCGTCATCGAGGAACCCGATCCAGGCGGCCCTGCCCGGGCACTGCCGCACGCAGGCCGGGGCCACCCCTTGCTCGATGCGCGGGAAGCAGCCGATGCACTGATGGCTCACGTTGCGAACGGGATTGAAGTAGATCTTCTTGTACGGACAGGCGCGGGCGCACTGCTGGGCGCCCTTGCAGAGGTCCTCGTTGCGGAGGACCAGGCCGTCGTCTGTCTTGAAGAGCGCGTCGTTGGGACAGGCCTCCAGGCAACCGGGCTGGCTGCAGTGATTGCAGAGGCGCGGCAGGTAGAAGAAATAGGCGTTGGGGAACTCACCGGCGCCCTCGTCTTCGTCCCAGTTCATGCCCCATGACTTGCTGCCCGCGATCTTGTGCAGGTGGACATCCTGGCCTTTGCCGCCACGCAGCACTTCGTCGTAGTTGTAGTCCCAGCCGCCCCCGAATTCTTCGAGGGTGGGCAGCTTGCCAGGAGCCGGCTTCCCGTTCCGGTAGCCGCCCCCCATGGTCTCCCAGTCCTTCGGCGTTCCGCGTCCGGGCTGCGTATTGACGGTCATCCACCACATCGGCTCTGTGCCTTCGTCCTGCGTCCAGAGGACTTTGCAGGCCACCGAGCACGTCTGGCAGCCGATGCACTTGTTGAGGTCGAAGACCCAGGCGAGCTGTCGCTTGGAAGCCGTTATCGTGCCCATCAATTCACCTCCGCTCGGTCTCAGGCCTTAACCACATCGACGCGCACGGCACGGTCGGCGGGGATGGGCTGCCAGGCCAGAGGCCGGTACTGGAGGTGGCCATATCCCGCCGCCAGCCCCAGCCACTTGACGATGCCCGGCTCGACGTCTGCCTGGCTTTTCCACCCACGGTGCATGTAGGGCTCGAACCCGTTGTAAATGATCACCTGTCCGGGCCGCACCGACGGGGACAGTTTCACCGGGATGAGCAACGAGCCGGCGTCATTCTGGACGCGCACCTCCTCGCCGTTTTCGATCCCTTTGGCTGCGGCGTCCTTGTCGTTCATGAACATGAACGGCCCGCCGCGGTGCGTGTTCATGATGATATTGTTGGTCAGGTTCATGGAGTGGATGCTCCAGCGATTGTGGCCGCTGGTAAGGTAGAACTCCCCGTGGCCACCCTGGTCGGGTGTCTCCTTGTGCACGGGCAACTCCTCGCCGGCTTCCAGGAACCACTCGTGGTCGATGTAGAACTGGGCGCGTCGCGTCAGCGTTGGGTATGGCACCTTCTCTTCCGTGTGCCAGCGGAACGGGTTGTGCACTTCGTCTGGCTTGATGGTGGAGGCCTGGGCAAGCCCGTGGCCCATGATCCCCCACGCGGTCCAGCGAACCGTCCCCTTCTGACGGAGCGTCTCCAGCGAGGTCCCTTCCGGCAGCACGCCGAAGACCGCGTTGTCGCGGATGTTCTCGTCGAAGGCGGCTTCGTCGTCCTCCAGTTGACCGCCCAGCGTCAGCCGGTCCCACGTTCCCTCCAAACGCAGCGGCTCGCCGGAGCGGGTGGGAATCTCAGTTATCCCGCGCGCCTTGGCACGCTCCTCCAGCTTCTTCACCATGGCGAGACCGATCTGGCGGTCCGTCTTCGAGTCGCCCAGCGGTTCCGTGGCCGGCTCAATGAGGACCGTGTTCAGGTGGTGAACGGACGGCATGCTGGTGCCGAACTTCTCATAGTGCTGGGCGGCAGGCAGAATGTAGTCCGAGTAGAGGCCGGTCGTGCTGATCCGGTAGTCGATCGAGACGATCGTCTTCAGCTTGGGCCACAGGTGCTTGAGCAGCATCTCCTGGCCACCACGCTGGCGTCGCAGAATGTTCCCACCGGCCTCGATCAGGACGCGCGGCTCGGTGTCCTTCCAGATGTTGCCCGACCCCGCGTCCCACCAGCCCTTCTCTAAGGCCTCTTCCATGTACTCGTTGAAGGGCCGCTTCATGGACGGGTCGTGCCAGTCCTTGTTGTTCCAGCGCTCCTTGTAGCCGTACTGGTAGTACCAGAGGAACGCCGGCGGGCCCATGCGGCCGAGACCGCCGAGGGTCCCTCCAGCGGGGGACGTCGCAGCCCGGTTGACCGCCATCTCGGGCGTCATAGTGGGATCGTCCTGGGACAGCAGTCGGAACATCGAGAGCATCCGGCGGCGGCTCTCCCAAGCCGCTTCTGGGCCAACACGATCTTTGGTGGCTGCACCTCCGGCGATGGGGCCGGAGATCGCCCACGACCGGGTCCCTGTGCCCTTCTTGCCCCAGTTGCCGGTGAGGCCGAGGAGAAGCGCGAATGAACGCTCGATGAGGTCGCCATGGTAGTACTTACCGGAGTTCCAGCCGACGAAGATCTTCGTCCGGCGCGTGGCGACTTTGCGGGCCAGCGTGCGGATCGTGCTGGGGTGGATCTGGCAGATCTTCGCCGCCTGCTCAGGCTCATAGTCCTTGAGGCGCGCCTTCAGCCGTTCGAAGGCCGGCTCGACCTCGACCTCGCTGCCATCAGCGAGGATGGCGGTCGCCCTGCCTTCGAGGGCAGGATCGAAGTCGCCCAGAGACAGCGTGCCCCGGGGGGTCCGTACGATCTGGTTGGACTTGGCGTCAAGCCAGAAGAACTGGTCCTCCCTGTCCCCCGCGACCACATCGCTTCCGCGGAGAAAGCGCCCGGTGTCCTTGCGGACGAGGAGCGGCAGATCAGTCTGCTCCTGGACGAAGCGCCGGTCGTAGAGGCCGGCGTCGATGATCACCTTGCACATCGAGAGTGCGAGCGCCACGTCGGTGCCGATGCGGACAGGGACGTGGTAGTCCGCGTGCACGGCCGATGGACTGAGATCCGGGGCGACGGTGACGATTTCGCCACCGTTATACCGGGACTCGGCAAGGTAGTGGTACCACTGGATGTTGGTGTAGACAGGGTTGGCGTGCCAGATCAGCGTCAGCTCCGCCAGGAACCAGTCATCCATGGAGCTGACCGGGTTAAACTTGCCCCACGTAATGTGAAAGCCGGGACTGAAGTCCTGGAACTCCGCGTTGCCGTCGGTGGTGAACGCACCGATCGCCGACGCGCCGGCCCGCGCCGGCCCGGCACCCGGCTCCGGTGTAAACGGGACGATAATGGACGATGGCCCTTGCTCTTCTACGGCATCGAGCATGGCGTCGCAGATCTCGGTCAGGGCCTGGTCCCAGGAGATCTCCTCCCACTTCCCCTCGCCGCGCTCGCCGGCGCGCTTCAGCGGGCTGGTCACGCGGTCCGGGGAGTAGTGCAAGTGACACCAGGAGGCGCCCTTCTGGCAGCCCATCGGGTTCATGTCGGGCGTGCTCTTGTCGATGAGCGGCAGGCCGCCCGACTGCTCCTCGCGGACGATCTTGCCGTTCCGGGTGTAGACGCGGAACGGGCAGCCACCGGGGTAGCAGTCCACTGCGTGGCTGCCCCAGGTGACCTTGTCCCACCGCCACTTGTCTCGATAGGCGTCGGCCCACTTGCCGGACGCGCTCTTTCCTTGGACTGGTTGGATCATAGGGCGCTCCTTCCCGCGCGCCTAGTCTCGCGTGCGCTCGGCTAGCCTGAACAGAGCCGGACGGTCCAAGCAGCACAGGCCGAATGGCAGAGCAGTGCTGCAATGGAGGTTTTGACGGCGTGCGGCGACGGCTATAATGCGCAAGCGAACCAATCGAGCGGCCTGGCCAGCTCCAGACTCACGAAAGGACCACAGTCATGATCTCGGCCTCCGTCGAAGTGGAGCCAGCGGAGTTTAAGCGGCAGACGGGTTGGGAGATCAGGCCGGAGGGAGCGTGCAAGGATGACCGCTGCGTGCCGCTCCCCGGCGCATCGACGGGTCCGCTGGACCTCCGCGTCGTTGCGGAGTGTCTCAACATGCCGCTCATTCACGACGAGGCCGCTGGCCTGTGGTGTTTGGGACCGGAAGCCGGCGGGAAGGCGCTCACCAGCGCCCACGCTCCTGAGCTTGCCCTGCCCGACTGGCGTGGAGAGACGTTCCGGCTCGATTCGCTTCGAGGTCAGAAGGTGCTCCTTGTGGCGTGGGCTTCGTGGTGAGGCTGTCGGTTTGACCTGCCCGTGTGGCAGGCGTTGCGCGATGAGCTGCACGGCCAGGGCCTCGAGATCGTCACGGTGGCGCTGGACGCGAACGTCGAGGCTGCGCGTGCCATCATCGAGCAGGTCTCTCCCTCGCACCCCGCGCTCATCGACCACGCGCACGCCGTCGATGCGCTGTTCGGGATCACGAATGTCCCGACGGGCGTCTGGCTGGACGAAGGGGGCATGATCGTCCGGCCGCCGGAACCGGCGTTCCCCGGACGCGCGGCGTACCGTGACATGCCGGTCCCCGACACGCTGCCCGAGCGGCTGAAGGAGATGCTCGCCGAAGCCAGCAAGATCCGAGCCGAGCCGGAGAAGTACGTGGGTGCGCTGCGGGACTGGGTCGAGCATGGTCAGGAGAGTCGCTACGCCCTATCCCCGGACGAGGTCATCGAGCGCAGCCGGCCGCGTCCTCGGGAGGAGGCCCTGGCCGCGGCGCATTTCGAGTTGGGCGCGCACCTCCACAGCTCGGGACGTCCCGACGACGCGGCGCGCCACTGGCGCGAGGCGCACCGCCTCCAGCAAGACAACTGGACATACAAGCGACAGGCCTGGAGCTTGGCCGACCCGATGCAGGGGCCGACGGAGATCTACGAGGGCGATTGGCTGAGTGACGTGCGGAGGATCGGCGCTGAGCACTACTACCCTCCGCTCCAGATGTAGCGCTCGCAGTCACCCGGAGAGCGCCTCAGGCGGCAGCCTCCCCGAGATTTGAGGTGAGGAGCTATGGAACGGGCCGTCGGCTATTACTCGGAAGGCGCCAGGATCCGGGCCACGTTGTACGCACCGGATGGCGCCGGTCCGGATAACGCGCGACCGGGGATCGTGTTGTGCCACGGGTTCACTGGCATCAAGGAGCTCATTCTCCCCGACTATGCCCGCCGTTTTGCCGGCGCAGGTTATGCCGCTCTGGCGTTCGACTACCGGGGCTTTGGCGAGAGCGAAGGAGAACGGGGCCGTCTTGTCGCTTCCGAGCAGGTCAAGGACATCCGCAACAGCATCACCTTCATGGAAACGCTGGACGAGGTGGACCCAGAGCGCATCGGCCTCTGGGGTACGAGCTACGGGGCCGCCAATGCCATCCAAGTCGCGGGCATCGATTCGCGGCCCCACTGCGTCGTCGCTCAAGTGGGTTTCGGTGATGGTGGCCGCAGGCTGCGCAGCAGGCCGGCGGAGGAGACGGCGCCCGTCATGGAACTGATCGGCAACGAGCGAAGGCAGCGGGTCCTCACCGGCAAGCCGACCATGGTCGACCCCTTCGCCATCGTCAGCGACCCCGATACTGTGGCCTTCTTTGGAGCAGCGCAAAGAGAGCTGCCGCAGCTCAAGACCGAGATCAGTCTGGAGTTTCTCGAGGCAACGTTCGAGCACAGGCCTGAGGACGTGGCCCACCGTATCGCGCCACGTGCCCTCCTCCTCATCGCGGCAGAACGCGACGTGCCCACGCCAGCCGACGAGTTCCGTTCCGTCTATGCCAAGGCGGGCGACCCGAAGAAGCTTGTCATCATCGAAGGGATCCGCCACTACGACATCTATAGCGGGGAGCCGTTCGAGCGCTCGGTCCAGGAAGCCCTGGACTGGTATGGCGAACACCTCTAGTCGACCTGCCCCGATTAAGCAGTGCCGGTTGCGATGACTTCGCCTCTTCTTCACGGCTTCTACGACGACTTTCCGCGAATTGAAGTTGCCTTCCAGGATGCCTTGGACGAGAGCCTGCATCCTCGCGGACCAGACTTGCTCTATGACATCGTGGGCGACCTTGGCCTGCCGCCGGGTGCGAATGTGGTGGACCTTGGCTGCGGAGAGGGCCAGCATTCGATCCAATTGGCCGAGAAGTTCCGTCTTGCGGTGCACGGTATCGACCCCGTCCCGCGACACATGGAGCTCGCCAACCGGGCGGTAGATAACGCCGCGAAGCGGGATCCGGAGCTGAGCAAGCTCGTGCGCTTCGAGCTTGGAGCGGCCGAGTCGATACCGGCAGAGGATGCGAGCATCGATCTGATCTGGTGCCGGGAGGTGATCTACCACATCGGCTCACTCGACAAGGCCTTTGCGGAATGCGGCCGCGTGCTGCGCGCGGGTGGATACATGCTTATCTATCACAACTTTGCCACGGACCGGCTTGAGCCGCGAGAGGCCGCGTGGCAGTGGGCCATCGGGAGCGCCGTGCCTGGCAACCAGGATCCGCAACACGTCGAAGCGGCGTTCGCCGGCGCGGGCTTTCAGATCGAGCAGTGTATCGAGCTAGGTAGTGAGTTCGGAGAATACGCGGAGGAGAAGGCTGGTCAGGCCGGCCGGCGCCTGATCCACGCTGCGCGACTGCTGCGCGCGCCCGAGCGCTACGTCGCGAAGTTCGGCCAGCGGAACTACGACATCATGCTTGGCGATTGTCTCTGGCACGTCTACCGGATGATCGGGAAGTTGAGCTCTCGGGTGTATCTCTTGAAGGTATCCTAGCGTCACATGGCCTGACGCCAGGGGCGGTGTCTCCCGATGATGACTCCGCCTTAGCCGGCCGCCACCTGCACGTCATCGCCGCGGAGCCGCACCTGATACGCCGCCACGGAGTCATCAGCAGGTGGGCCCTGCACCTCCCCAGACGTCACGTCGAACATCGCGCCATGCCAGGGGCAGGTGACGATGTTGCCGTCCAGTTCCCCTTCTGCCAGCGGGCCTCCCTGGTGACTGCACTCGCCGGCGATAGCGTAGAACGTGCCGCCCACGTTGGCCAGACAGACGTGAGTGCCATCGCTCAGCGTCACGCCCTTGAGCTGGCCCGGCCCTACTTCGGAAGCGCTGGCCACGGTCACGAAGTCAGTCACGGTTCGCGCGGCTTCGCTGGCAGGCTCCATCACGCGGCGTATGTGATCGGCAGGCTCTTGAGGCCGCGCAAGATGAACGACGGCCCCCATTCGAGATAGTCGCTGGTGAGCGCGGGGCTGCGGACTCGCCGCGCGAGCGTGCTGAACGCCACCTGGGCCTCCAGCCGCGCCAGCGGCTGGCCGAGGCAGGCGTGAACGCCGAACCCGAACGCGATGTGGTGGTTGTCTTTGCGACCGATGTCCAGCCGCTCCGGGTCTTCGAAGTGCGCCGGGTCGCGGTTGGCAGCCGCCAGCATGACGAAGACTAGCTGGCCCTCCTCGATCGTCTTGCCGCCGATCTCGATATCTTCGGTTGCGACACGCGAGGTGCACTGGACGGGGCCCGCGTAGCGGAGCAGCTCGTCGACGGCCGCGCCGACGAGCGACGGGTCGTGCCAGAGCCGCTCGAGCTCCCGGGGGTGGCGCAGCAGGGCCAGCATCCCGTTGGCGATAAGGTTCCTGGTGGTCTCGTTGCCCGCGATGAGCATGGTCACGCAGGTGGCAAGGAGCTGCGGCTCTGTGAGGGCATGGTCTTCGTCGGCGGCCCCGACGAGCACGGTGAGGAGGTCATCCTGCGGCTGCCGGCGCCGGTCGGCGATGACGTCGCGGAAATAGTCCACGATCTCGCCTCCGCTCTTGGCCGCCTGCTCGATCAGTTGAGGAGTCGCGGACGCGCCACCGAGCGTGGCGACGATGTCGTCGGACCAGCGCTTGAACTGGGCGCGATGCTCCGCCGGCACGCCCATCAGCTCCGCGATGACGATGACGGGCAGCGGGTACGCGAAGTCCATGAGGATGTCGAGCCGGCCCGGCTCCGGCGCGGCGTCCAGGAGCTCATCCGCGATGTTCTGGACGTGCGGGCGAAGCCGCTCGATGGCGCGCGGCAGGAAGGCCTTGCTGACCAGCAGGCGCATGCGCGTGTGTTCCGGCGGGTCGGAGGTGAGCATGGTGTTGGCGCGCGCGGTCGGGCCGTACTCCCCCGCGGCCGTCTGCGCTTGCTGAACGAAGCGGTTGCGGGCCCGCCGCCGGTCGGCGGAGAAGCGCAGGTCTCTTAGGACGGCGACGACGTCGTCGTAGCGCGTGAGGACCCAGGCGTCCAGCGCCTCGCTCCAGTGGACGGGGCTCTCCTCGCGTAGTCGCTTGTAGTACGGGTACGGGTCCGCCTGCACCTCAGGGAGGACCGGGTTGTACTGTACGCTCACCATGCTCAACCTCCGGTATGCCCTGGTCCAGAGCCGCCGCCGGGCGGTTCACCGCCCAGCGCTCTTGCTCGCGGACTAGGCAGGCTGCGGGACCGCGAACACCGTCTCGATCTCGGCGGAGGCGTTGAAAAACTGCTGGAACGTCTGGCCGTACCGGTAGAAGCTATCCTTCTTGCTCTGATCGTCTGACTTGGCGAAGCCCTCTGGATCGAGGAAGTCGATCGTATTGAGCGTGTAGGGGCGGTCCGGCGTGCCATGCTGCTTGATGTTCTCCAGCATCTCCTGCCAGACCTCCGGCGGGGCCTCGAGATAGAAGTCGGCCTTCGCCAGGCCGGCGACTGGTATCTGGCGCACGGTCGTGCAGTCGAAGGCCTCGAAGGTGATCTCGAAGGCCTGGTCGGCCACCTTCACCCCCATGACGGCATCACACGTCCCGAGCTTATGGAGCCGGTCGTCCCGGCTCACGACGTCCCGTAGCGCTTCAAACCATTCGACAGAAGGAAACTTTGGCATGATCCGATTCCCCTTTCGTCGCACATCCCGTGCGTGCTAGAACAGCACTCAAGCCGGCTCCAAGTAGGCAGCTAGCTCAGGCCAGAGACTCGCCCGATGGTCCTGTAACCCTGCCGTCTCGACGCGGTCCAGGTAGGCCAAGACCTGTCGCCGGCGAAAGTCCTTCAGCTTCCGGAAGCCCTCGCCGATCTGCTCCAGCCCGCCGCCCAAGTGGATGGCGAGGGCCTCTCGCATCGGAACATCCTGGACGTCGTCCTTCGCAAGATACTCCTCGCCCTTCGAGAGATACTTGCGGATCTCCTCGCGCCTCTGCGGCTGATGTTCGAGCAGGAAGCGCGTGTGTTCGACGCCGTAGGCGACGTGGCGGGCCTTGTCCTGCGCCGCCAGCGAGAAGAGGCGCGACTCGGCTTCGTTCTGGGCCAGTCCAGCGCCGAGCTCATAGAGCGACAGAACGAAGCTGTCGTTCATCAGGAACACCAGCGTTGCCATCTCCGAGTAGCACATCGCGTCCCGGATCGGAACGAGCCGGTCGCCGGTACCCTGCATTCCCAGGCCGCCGCCGTTCGCCAGTGCCCGCTTCCGGAACGCCTCGAAGTGGCGTCCCGCATCGAACAGCACCGTCGAGAGGAAGAGCTTGACCTCGTGGTAGCCGTAGCCAACCTCGCGGATCCACTTGCCAAGGGCGAGGATGACCATGTAGTTGTACTCGCACAGCTCCGTGCAGATCTGTCCCATGGCGCGCTCTCTGTCCTCCGGTAGAGGCGTGATGGTGTGCCAAGGGATGTCCGTGGCCGGGGCCCAACGACGCTGGATCGCCTCCTCGTAGAGCGAGCCCAGGTTGTCCGCCCATACTTCGGCCTTCGAATAGATCGTATACCCCATGCTCACGGCGCCGGGCCTGACGTACGCGCCACGCGGCCGCATGCTCTGGTCGGGCCACAAGTCCGGCACGTCTCCGTACGAGCCGACGTTGATAGCGTCGATCGTCAGCCCCTTCTTGCCGAGCTTGGCACGGATACCTCGCTCCGTATCGACCTTTGACCAGGCCATGCCCAGTTCAAGTCCGCCGCCTGCGCCGCTGCCGGCCAACGCTTGCATCGCCTCCAGCGGTGTCAGCCCGGCGTCCAGGGCCTGGTGCAGGACCTCCGGCGGAGCTCCCCGCGCGAGCGCGCGCTCGATGAATGCGAGCGGCCAGTTATTGGCCTCGGCCTTCTCCCGCAGGTCAGCGGGGATGCCACCTGCGGTGCTGGCAGCGGTCTTACTCGTTACTTCCTGAGTCATCTTTCCCTCCTTGTCTCCCCGTTCGACCGGGCCCGCCGGGGCTCCCGGCGGTTAGGCTTTGGGCGGGTCCAGGGCCATAGCGAGCGCCGGGTTCATGCGGTACCGCCGGTCGCCCAGGCCGGCCACCTCCAAGCGGTGCATGTATTCGTTCGCTTGCTTCTTGTTGAGCGCCATCGCGAGCTGGGCGCCCCGGTCGATGTTCTTCTTGCCGCCGCCCATGGTAATGAGGAGCGCTTCCTGCAGCCCAGCGTTGCCGCCGTCTGCGGGGTGGCCGAAGAGCTGCTCCGCCCGATCCAGGTAGTGGTGGATCTCCTCGCGACGTTCCGGCGCGTGCTCCAGCACGTAGCGCAGGTGCATGACGCCGAAGCCGACGTGACGGGACTCGTCCTGTGCGCAGAGGCGGAAGATCGTCTTCTCTGCCTCGTTCTGGGCGATGAACTCTCCGGTGCGGAACATCGTCTGGACAAAGCCCTCGGCCAGCACGTGCATCAGCGCGGACATCTCGGTGAAGTCCTTGGCGTCGAGGATGTTGCGCAGGCCGCGCGTCGCCCCCTGGGCTTCCAGCAGGCCGCAGCCGTTGACCAGCGCCCGCTTCCTGAAGACGTCGAGGTGGCGCGCCTCGTCCATCACCTGCGTGACGAGGTAGAGCGCCACTTCGTAGTGGTCGGGGCTGATCTGCTTCAGCCACTGGCCGGGCGCGTCGCCGGCAATGAACTCCACCTCGGTCAGGAAGGTGCAGATCTGGCAGATCGCCTCCTCCACGTCGTCCGGCAGCGGTTCGACCGATTCCCAGGGGATGTCTGTGGCCGAGCTCCACTGACGCTGGACGGCCTCCTCGTAGATGAGCGTCGCGTTGTCGGCCCAGATGTCGCTCTTCTCCGGCACGAAGTAGGCCGTGCGGACGACGCCCGGCCGCGGAGTGGAGCCGCGTACGCGGGTAGTCCCGTGGCGAGCGGTGTCGGGCACCTCGCCGTAGACGCCGACGTTGATCTCGTCGAGGGTGAGGCCGCGCTTCCCCAGCTTGACCGTGATGCCCGGCGTGTCCTTTGGATTTAGCCAGCTCAGGTCCAGCTCCGGGATATCGGGCTGCTTCCGCAGTGTTTCGATGATCCTTGGGTCGATTGTCATGACTCGCCTCCTCTTGAGTTGTCGTCTGTTCCGATTGTCGTGACGGAGCTCGGCGGATCCGTCCTCAGCCGGTACGGCCCGCCGGCACGCGTTCTCCAAGTGGCCGCAGCTGGGGCATTACCCTGTCGCGCATGAGCTCCATGCTGCGCAGCACCTTCTCGTGCGCGAGGCCGCCAATACGCGTCCACGCGAGGTAGTGGGTGACGCCGCAGAGCTCGTGGATCTGCGCGATGCGCTCCGCGACCTGGTCCGGGCTGCCGCAAACCACGGCGCCGCTCTGGACGACCATGTCCCACTCCAGCGTCTGCAGCCAATCGCGCGCGGCGGTGTACATCTCGTAGCCCTTCACCGCGGGCTGGCCCTGGGGCGGAGCGATGTACTTGGCGAAGGTGTGGAAGTACCACATGACGGCCTCGCGGAAGTCCGCCTGCGCCTGCTCGGTCGTCTCGGCCACGTACGTCATCGTGAGCGCTCCCACCTCGTAGCCGGCCGGGTCGCGCCCGTGCTCGCGCAGCGCCGCGCGGTACTGCTCGATCTGGGCCGCGCCCCGGTTCACATCGAAGCCGAACACGGGCGCGCAAAGCAGGTTGAACCCGTACTGCCCGCAGAGCTGGAACGTGTCCGGCGAAAGCGACGCCATCCAGACCGGCGGGTGCGGTTTCTGCAACGGCTTGGGGCGCACCGAGAGGTCGTGGAGCTGGTAGAACTCGCCATCGTAGTCGAAGCGCTCCTCCGTCCAGGCCTTCTGAATGATCTCCACAGACTCGCGGAAGATGTCGCGGCTTCTGGTCTGGTCCACGCCATAGCCGGCGAACTCGTGCGGCTGGTAGCCGCGACCGACGCCCAGCTCGACGCGGCCGCCGGAGAGGAGGTCCAGCAGCGCGTACTCCTCAGCCACGCGGACCGGGTGGTTGAGCGGGAGGACCACCACGCCGGTGCCCAGGCGGATGCGCTGGCTCCGAGCAGCAAGGGCGGCCAGCGTCACGGCTGGCGAAACGCAGTACCCGTACTCCGAGAAGTGGTGCTCGGCGGGCCAGACCGAGTCGAAGCCGAACTCCTCGGCGCGGGCCATGATGTCGAACTGCTCGTCGACGATCTCCTTTTCGGTCCGGCCCATCGGGTTCTCAAAGAGGTGGAGCTGCCCGAACTTCATCGTGGTTTCGTCCTTCTTCAGTGCGTTCTCTGGCGCGCCGATGGAGCTGAATGTGTCCTTATTCTAGCGTTTGCTAAGGTAACTCGTCGTGATGCAGGCGCATCATTTACTCCGGCAATGACGCACAACTACATCAGGCGATGGCGGGCGCCGTACAAGACCGCCTCCAGGCGGTTGTGCGCGCCCAATTTCGCCAGCAATCGCTGGACGTGGTTCCGAACGGTCGCCTTGCTGACGCCGAGCTGCTTCGCCAGTGCCTGCGTGCCGAGGCCATCGGCAAGGAGGCGCAGCACCTCGATCTCGCGATCGGTGAGGCGCGGCTCGGGCGCTGGGTATGGGCCGTGCTCAGCTTCGAAGCGCGGGCTCTCCGCCATGAATTCGCTGACGGTCTGGATGGCCGCCTGAGCCAGCTGCTCCGAGCGGCGGCGCTTCGAAACGTCACGGATCAGGTGAATAGCGCCCGGGCCACCAGCCACGCTCCTCGGCACCGGGACGATGCTGACGTTGAGCCACACGTCCTCGCCATCCCTCCAACAGGAGATGTCGAAGTTGCCGACGCCCTGCCCGCGCCGGGCCGCCCGGATCGTCGGGCAGTCGCGGCGACAGAAGGGATGGCCGGCATAGTCACGGCCGAGCACGATCTCATAGCAGTACTTCCCGAGCGCCCGGCTCGCCGGGCAGCGGAGGAGGTCCTCCGCCGCCTCGCTCCAAAAGATGATGCGCTGCTTTCCATCGACCGCGTAGACGCCGTCGGACGAACAGGCCAGCAGTTGCAGAATGTCGGCCGTGGTGGCGCTGCTCTTCCCTGTTCCCGAGCTGACGGCGCTCTCCGGGGCCGGCGCGCTTGCTTCCTTCATGTCCTCTTTTGCTCCCATCGAGAAGAACATAGGCGAAGGGGCCGTCCCGCGGTAAGGGCCACGTGGTCCCCTTGGTGGGGCCATTGGGCACGGAAATGAAGCAAATGACTCAAGAGGACGTGGCGCGAACTGATGCAGTTGCATCACGACAGGGCACTACGCCGGGCCTATTGTGATGCCATGCACTTTTCTGGCGTGGCCTGCGACCGAGAGCGTTCGCCGGCATGAAGCGCGACGCCATGGCCGTCGGCGCGCTCTGGCTGCTCTTGACGGGCCTGGGGGAGCTGTTCGCCGCCACCGTTGACTTCTACCCGCAGGCCCGCTCGGACAAAGGCGAAGATATCGAGCACGCCTTCCGGGTGCTGGTCTACTTCGCCGTGCCGGTGCTGGCGCTGGTGGTCGCCGTGCTGGCCTATAGCGTCCTCCGCCAGCGGACGGCAGGTCCACCCCTCGAGGACGGGCCACCGATGCAGGGCCGGGGCGCCGTGCCCTGGGCCTGGTTCGCTGTCACGGCCGGACTCACGCTGACCATCATGATCTATCCCGGCCTGGTAAGCCTTCCGGACATCATGGGCCATGAAGAAGAGCAGCCGGGCGACCTGGTGGTTGACGTGGTGGGGATCCAGTGGGCCTGGCTGCTGGAGTACCCCCAGTACGGCGTGAAGACGTCGAGGGAACTGGTCTTGCCCGTGGACCGCACTGTGCATTTCCAGATCACGAGCCAAGATGTGCTCCACTCCTTCTGGATCCCGGGCTTCTTGATGAAGATCGACGCCGTCCCCGGCCGCACGACGATGATGTCGCTGACACCGACGGAGACGGGCGACTTCCAGGCCGACCCCAACCTGCGCGTACAGTGCGCCGAGCTCTGCGGCCTTTCGCACTCGCGGATGCGCATCCCCGTTCGGGTCGTCAACGAGAGTGAGTTCGACGCCTGGCTGCGAGAGCAAGCGCAGGAAGCCACGCCCGCCCCCGGCGAGGAACCGACGCCTGCGCCGGACGCTCAGGAGCTGACCATCGTGGGTAGCAACATCCAGTTTGACACCGACGAAATCGCGATCGAGGCGGGACGGCAGGCCGTCGTCACATTCGACAACCAGGATGCGGGCGTGCCACACAACTGGGCGCTCTACGAGAGCGAAAGCGCCGCCCGCAACTCCGGTGAGCCCATCGCGGCGAGCCCGATCGAGGACGGCCCGATCGTACAGCAGATCGCGTTCGATCCGCCGGCGCCCGGCGCTTACTACTTCGTGTGCGATGTCCACCCCAACATGAACGGCGAGCTGATCGTGGAGGAATGACGAGGGGTGCCCGCCTGGGCGGCGGGCGTGAGAGATGAGCAGTGGACAGATGACGAGCTCGGCTGAACAGGATCCCAGGGGAAGCGTCTGGTCGGCGTGTCTTCCTCTGACCCGCGGGCTCCTTTGCGGTGTCATCGGCTTCGGCATCGGCGCCGGGCTGATCGCGGTCCTGCGAGCTGTGACGGGCCGCGATCCCTGGTCGCTGGAGCTCAGCTTCACCTTCGGCTATGCGCTGGGCCTCGCCGGCTGGCTCTTTGGCGTGGGGGTGTGGGAGCGCTGGGGGCGCGAGTGGTTCGGGCTAACGACCAAGGAGGGTTCGACGGGTTGGCCACGCTACTTCGCGTTCACCACCGACCACAAAGTCATCGGCATCCAGTACCTGGTGACCTTCCTCCTCCTCTTCCTGGTCGCCGGCCTCTTCGCGGTGCTGATCCGCATCCAGCTCCTTGAGCCGACGAACCCGGTGCTTGGCGAGGACGGGTACAACCGGGTGATGAGCCTGCACGGCATCATCATGATCGCGGTGGCCGTGGCCGCCGTCATCGGCGGTTTCGGAAACTACTTCGTGCCCATCCTGATCGGGGCGGAGGACGTGGCGTTCCCGCGCGTGAACGCCCTCTCCTTCTGGCTGGTGCCGCCGGTGGCGGTACTGCTGCTGGCGGCGCAGGCGGTGGGTGGCTGGGACTCGGGCTGGACCGCCTACCCGCCCCTGAGCATACGCAACGCCAGCGGGCAGATCTTCTTTAGCCTGGCGATCATTACCTTCGGCCTCTCGTCGATCCTGGGAGGGCTCAACTTCCTGGTCACGATCGTCGGCCTCCGCGCCCCGGGCATGACCTGGGGGCGGCTCCCGATTTTCGTCTGGTCGATGTTCGCAGCGGCGATCTTGGCGCTCCTCTTCACGCAGTTCTTCGCCGCGGCGATGCTCATGATCACCCTGGACCGCATCGCCGACACCTCGTTCTTCAGCGCGGAGGCGGGCGGCGAACCGCTCTTGTACCAGCACGTCTTCTGGTTCTACTCTCACCCGGCGGTCTACATCTTCGTCCTGCCCGGCCTCGGCGTCACGCTGGAGATCCTGTCTCACTTCTCCCGCAAGCCCCTCTTCGCCTACCGCTGGGCGGTGGGCGGGTTCCTGGGCATCGTCGCGCTGAGCAGCATCGTGTGGGCGCACCACATGTTCATCAGCGGGATGGACCACCGGCTGGTGGCGCCGTTCTTGGTGACGACCGAGATCATCTCGATTCCCACGGGCTTCGTCTTTCTCTCGGCGCTGGGGACGATCTGGATGGGCAAACTGTGGTTGCGCACCCCCATGCTCTTCGCCCTGAGCGTCGTGTTTAACTTCCTCATCGGCGGCGTGACCGGCATCTTCCTGGCCGACGCGCCGACCGACGTCAACCTGTCGGACACCTACTTCGTCGTCGCCCACTTCCACTACACCATCATCGGTGGCGAGATCTTCGCCCTGTTCGCTGCCATCTACTACTGGTTCCCGAAGATGACCGGGCGGATGTACAACGAACGCCTCGGCCAGCTCCACTTCTGGCTGATGTTCCTGGCGTTCCAGGCCACGTTCCTACCCATGTTCTGGCTCGGTCTCCACGGGATGAACCGGCGGATCGCGACGTACACGCCTGACCTGCAGGGCGTGAACGTGTTCGTCAGTGTCATGGGCTTCATCATGGCGGTCAGCTTCTTGCCGTTCGTCTTCAATATGGTGCGCGCTCTGGTCTGGGGCCCGAAGGCCGTCGCCGACCCCTGGCGGGCGCGCACGCTGGAGTGGCGGGTGTCCTCGCCGCCGCCGGTGGAGAACTTCCCGGCGCCGCCGGTGGTGAGCGGGCACCCCTACGATTACGGCGTCCCCGGAGCCGCCGCGCACGGCATCGTGCCTGTCGCGGGCGCCAGCGGAGAGGAGGCGTGGTGAGACCGGACACGCACGGCGAACGGCGTCAGCAGCCGGCGCCGCCGGCGGGGATGTCCCGTCCCGCTCGCATCGCCCTGATCATGGCGCTCTTCCTGGCGGTGCAAACCGCGGCGGAGTACGTCCTCGCCTTGGCGCTGGACAAGAACCTGCCCGTCATGGTGGTCATCAATCTGAGCGAAGCAGCCCTGATCATGGTCTACTTCATGCACCTGCCGAGGCTCTGGCGCGGCAGGGAGGAATCGTAGGATGGCGGTCGTCACGACGCATCTGGAAGGGCCCCGCCGGCTGGCGCTCAACCAGCTCGGTCTGTGGCTCTTCTTCGCCTCGGAATCGTTCCTCTTCGCCGCCCTGGCCAGCGCCCGTTTCGTCCTGACGGGCACGGCGCACCCGGGCGTCAATCAGCCTCTGGGCCTGGTCATCACCTCGATCTTGCTCACCAGCAGCGTGACCGCGTACCTAGCCGAGTCCTCCATGGCCCGCGGGGACCGCAGCAGCTTCCTGCGCTACCTGCTGGCGACCATGGTGCTGGGGGCGACGTTCGTGGCTGGCGTGGGCATCGAGTGGACGACGGCGGAGTTCGAGCTGTCGGAGCCGTACGGCACATCGTTCTTTTCCATGACCGGCATGCACGCGGGTCACGTGGTGAGCGGCATCGTGATGCTGGCCCTGGTTTACAATCTCGGGCGGCGCGGACACTTTTCCGCCGAACACCACTGGGGCGTGGAGGCCACCATCAAGTACTGGCACTTCGTCGATGTGGTCTGGGTGTTCTTCTACCCCACGCTCTACCTCGCCGGCTGGTAGCTAGCCCGGCAAGCCCTGCGCGGCGTCGAACATCCCGGCGAAGTGGCCGGCGGGGCCAATCGGGATGTCTCGTTGGAGCACTGCCGCGGGTTTACGTGGTTCAAGCCACAGCTGGGTAGCGGGATCCAGCTCCACGGGCGAGCTGCCCCCGGACGGCGCTTCAGTCAATGACCGTGATCGCGTTCTCGGGACACGCCTCGGCACCCCGACGCGCCTGCTCCTTCAGGGCCCCGGGAATCTCCTCCTCGTCGACGAAGGCGTACCCTTGCTCATCAACCTTATAGACCTCGGGGCAGGCCATGTAGCAGCGGTTGTGCCCCTCGCACTTCTCTCGATCGACACGAACCTTCATGATGCACCTCTAACCGGCGCCCACCGCTAACCGCAGGTGATCAACTCCCTTCACCCCGCCTCCGTAAACCCCGGGCTTCTCGCCTGGCTTGAGGACGTAGTCCGGCATGCGGCGATGGATCTCTTGGAGCGCTATCCGCAACTCGCGACGGGCCAACTGCATCCCCAGGCAGCGGTGAGGGCCGACGACGAACCCCAGATGGGGGTTGGGATGGCGATCAAAGATGACCTCGTCGGGGTTCTCGAACAGGCGCTCATCCCGGTTGGCAGAGGGGGTTGACAGCACGACGAGATCGCCCTCGCGGAGCTGGACGCCACGGTAATTGTAGTCGCGCGTCACCCTCCGAGCAGGGCTGACGATGGACGTGAAGCGCACCAGCTCCTCGATGGCTGAGGTGACGCGCGCTTCGTCATCCATGAGCTCGATGAACTCCCTTCGCTTCTCCGGATGCTCTGTGAGAAAGACCATGATCAATCCCAGAGTGCCGGTGACGGTATCCAGCCCGCCCAGGATGAAGAGGTGGAGCGTCTGGAGCAACTCCTCGTCCGTGAGCGAGCGGGTACCCTCGTACCTGGCCTGAACCAGCTTGGTGAGAATGTCCTCCCTCGGATAGCGCCGGCGCTCCTCGATCAGGACAGTACAGTAAGCGTAGAGCTCTTGGGTCGCCTCCGCCAATACCTGGCGCAGTGCTTGTAGCTGTGGACGTCCCGCCTCATCGGTGGGAATACCAAGTCCAAGCTCCTCCGCCTTCCCGGCTCTCATCCCGTGCACGAACACATCTTTCCACCTCATCATCTTCGGAAGGTCTTCCAGCGGGAGCCCGGCGACTTGGCAGAAGATGAAGATGGGAAACGGCTCGCAAAACTCCTTGACAAGATCGAATTCCTTCTTCTCGAGCATCTTGTCCAGCAATTCGTTCGCGAACTCCCGGATCCGGGGCTCCAGCGGGGTCAGGACCTGCTGGGTAAACCACGGGTTCATGATCTTCCGGTATTCGGTGTGCTCCGGCGGGTCGACTCCCTGGGGGATGAACGGAAGGCCGATCTGACTGGAGAAGATCTCCGGGTGGTGGAACGCATAGGCAACATCCTCGTAACGCGCAAAGAACCAACTTGACGTTGCGCCGTTCGCGAAGAGCCCCCCGCCGCGCATGCCCTCCACCATGCAAGAGACCGGCAGGTGCTGACGGAGGAACCGGTACATCTCGTGTTCCTTCTCCGGGAAGTCGGCGGCCATCAGGTCGAGTTCTCTCGAGACGGAGACGGCCTGGTTGATGCCCTCCGGCTTCCCCGGGTCAACGTCGGTCACCATGATCTACCTCCTTCGCCAGCCGTAGGCTCGAGCCTTCCCAGCGACGCCCGGGCTTCTTATTGACGAACCGCTCTTGCGCTGGGACAACGGGTTCCGGCCGGCGCCTATGCCTGAATCGGCAGCTTGTACAGCTCGACGGCGTTGTCCTGCATGACCCGGCGTCGCGCACCTGGCTCCAGTCTCGCCAGTACGCGTGCTAGACGTCCCTGCCAGCCAGAGTACAGAGCAGTAGGATGAGGATAGTCGGTGAGGAAGAGGAGGTTCTCGGGCCCGAGCGCCTCGACGAACTGCTTGACCCCATAGTCCTCGAACCAAAAGGTGGTGTAGATGTGGTCCTTGAAGTATTCCCGAGGGCGGCGCTTGAGCGCCTTGGCTGCGTCGGGGACCATCTCGTCGATATGCCATTCGGCAGCCTCGATAGCGAAGGGAATCCAGCCACACCCGCTCTCGACCGACACGAGCCTCAGCTTCGGATAGCGGTCAAAGAGGCCGCTGTGGATGAAGTTCAAGATGGTGGGGGCCGTATCCATATATGCGATGGTGGCAAAGACCGCCACTTTTTGCATGAGGCTGAAGGATGGCCAGGTGAAGGCATCCATCGGGGCGAGGGTGGTAAGTCCGGCACCGATATGGAAGTCCAAGGGGAGCTCCAAGTCGTTGATGAGCTCCCAGAACGGCTCCCAGTGTGGTTGGGCGAAATCCGGTAGGCCAAGCGCCGCCGTCCGGTCGGTGATGGTCACGCCGGTGAGGTGCAGCTCCTCCTTCACTCGCCGGACTTCCTGCACCGTTGCCTCCAGATCCCAGAGCGGAAGGAGCGCCTGAGGGAAGAGGCGGCCGTGAGACTCCCGCTGCCAATCGGCGCAGGCGTCATTGTAGATCTTCACGCACTGGATGCGCAGCTCCTCGTCCTTGATCTTCAGGAAGGGAAGAGCGCCAAAGCCGCACGCGTTCGGGTACATGACTTGTGCATAGATGCCCAGTCTATCCATGACCTGCAACCGCGGCTTCACTTTGTAGACCGCCTCGTCCATCTCCTCGAGCGAAGCCAGGGTCAATTTGCCCCGGCCCTTCCTTCCCTCCTGGTCCATGACGCCGACGCCAACGCTGAGCCACGGGTTGTCACCTTCCACGAACCAGCGGCTCGCGCCGTCCACCGTCTTCATGTGGGGCACCTTGTCCTTGTAGGCCGCCGGAGCGCGGGAGGTCCACAAGTCGGGTGGCTCGGTGAAGTGCGAATCGACATCAATAACCTTGGCGTCCCCGAGGAGTTCCGTCAGCGGAGCGGATACCTGTGCCGTGGTCATCGTGTTCGCCTCCTGTCGCGTTGGCGGGTCACGAACTCCGCAGCCGTGGCTGTCTGAGCCTTGAGGCCAAGGGGCCTATCGGGACGCAACCTTCGGCTTCTCGCGAAGGCGCCCGTCACTCACTGCCTCCCGCTGGTCCAGGCCAAGGATGCGCGCGGCGTTCCCGGCCACCATGGCGTGTCGTTCCTCCGCATCGACTGCCTTCATCATGTCCTCGATCAGCCGGCGGGAGTGGGGCCAGTCGTTCCCGTGGTGCGGGTAGTCGCTGGACCACATCATGTTCTTGACGCCGACCAGGTAACGCAGCTGAACGCCGACGAAGTCATGCATAAAGGTAGCGGCGAAGTTCTTGTGCCAGTAGTAGCTAGGAGGCTCCTTCAGGTCGATTCCGGCCCAGTAGCGGTTTCGCCAGTACCGGTCATCCATGATCTCGAGGAGGTGTGGGATCCAGCCGACCCCGCACTCCACGAGCACCACCTGCAGCGCCGGGAAGCGGTCGAATACGCCGGTAAAGATCAGCTGGCCGATCTGAGGCGGAACCGGGGTGAAGATTCCGCTGGCGAGGCCGATGCCCACCGCCCGCTGGCTGGCGCTCCGGCTACCCCTGAGACCGGAGGTGGTCGTCTGGCCCGACGAGCGCTCCTTGACCAGCGCTTCCCGCGACCCCATGAGGATGTGGATGTGAACCGGCAATCCGTTCTCGACGCAGGCCGCCCAGAAGGCGTCGTCCTCCTCGCTGATCGTTTCGCCGCCGTTGGGCCAGGAGCCGATGAGGACGCCCCGCGCCCCCTTCTCCACCGCCCTGTTCAGGTACTTGAGCGCTGTCTCGAGACCGAGGCTCGGGATCTTGAACATCGGGAACAGGCGGCTACGGTCGGCGGCGCAGAACTCCTCGAAAGCGAACTCGTTGTAGGCGTCGATGCCAGCGAGGGAGACGTCGGGGTCGGGATGGCCAAGCCAACGGAAGATCGTGCGCTCGGGCGGGTAGATGATCGCCGCGTCCACGCCGTCGATGTCCAGGTCTTTGACGCGCTCCTTGCCGTCGTAGCAGCCGGGGCGGATGGAGTCGTAGGTGTTCCCGAACCAGCGGAACTCCTCGAACCGCTGCCCGGGGGTGCAGACCAGCCCAATCGGATGCGGATCGCCCGTGCCGTGGTCCCAAGCGTCACCACCTTCGGAGTCCTTGACCAGCTTGGGAGCGTGCTCCCGGTACTTCTTCGGAAGGTATCGCTGCCAGAGGTCCGGCGGCTCCAAGATGTGTTGGTCGGCATCGATGACGTCGTATCTAGGCTGTCCCACGGGAACCCTCCTTCGAGAGGCTGTTGGCCGCACAGTGCGGCGCTGCGGATCCTACGTCAGGCAATAACCGAGCAGAGACAGGCCTCCGCGGTGCCGCCCGTGCCCCTTTGCCGATCCCGATGGTACGCGCCACCGCAGCCACCTGTCGTGATGCAACTGAATCACTTGCTAGTGCGCTTGGCTGAGCTCCGGATCTGCAGCCAACGAGGCCTTCGTTCTTGCGTTCGTAGCACATCATCTCGTCGCGCGATGTATCTGACGAAGATGTGCGCAACCAAGCCTGTAGTGGGACGCCCTCGGTAATCCCTGCGCTTCCCCTAAGGTCTCTCCCTTACGTCGCCCCCTGGGGGCGAACCTCCCTAGTGGAGGAGGTGGCCAGGAATGCGAGAGGCCCCGAATGGTTGCATCCCAGGGTCTCTGTCAAGCTGGTCGTGAACCTGTTTTCCGAGCAGGCCCGGAGGGACGCGATAAACGGCCAGCACCTAGGACATCCCGTGGCATACATCGATGCCCTGCGAGCCGTCCTCTCCCGGCTCGACACCCGCGCGATCGACTCGATGACCGAAGCGTTGGCGCGAGCCTGGCAGGAGAGACGGACGGTCTTCATCGTGGGAAACGGCGGGAGCGCCGCTACCGCCGCGCACCTGGCGACCGACCTCTCCATGGGGACGGCGACGGGAGGGCAGCCGGGGGTGCGCGCCGTCGCCCTGGCCGACAGCGTGGCCCAGCTCACCGCCTGGGCCAACGACACCAGCTACGACCAGAGCTTCTCCGGCCCGTTGCGGACTTTGCTTGCTCCCCGCGACGTCCTGATCGCCATCTCCGCCAGCGGCCGTTCGCCCAACGTGCTGGAAGCCGTGCGCGCCGCCGACTGCATGGGCGCGGTAACGATCGGCCTCAGCGGCTTCGGAGGTGGCGTCCTGGCCGAGATCGCGCAAATCAGCATCGTCGTCGACGCGTTCGACTACGGGCTGGTGGAGGACGTCCACCTGTCCATCGGTCACGCGCTGACCGCCGCCCTCAAAGTTCGCCTGCGTCAGGGCGCGCCCGCGCAAGATGTGGAGCGCGTCTGATAGATGAGCGTCCTAGCCGCCTCGGCACACCGGATCGCAGTCAATAGCGCGTCCATTGTCGGGAACAACGTGCTACGGCGCGGGCTCGCGTTCGCCGCGACGGTCAGCATCGCCCGCTATCTGCCCGTCGAGACGTTCGGCCGTTACGTGCTGGTGCTGGCGACGATCGAACTCTTCCGGCAGGTCGCGGACTTCGGCATCGACCATATCGCGGTGCGGCGGCTGGCGCGCGATCCGGGTACCGGCGTCCTCCAGCCCGCGTTGCGGTTGAAGCTCGCGATGTCGCTCGTAGCGATCGCCTGCGCGGAGGCGTTCGCGCTGGCCCTGGGCTACGGCCCTCAATTGATGGGCTACCTGGCGCTCGCCTCGCTCGCGCTGCTCTTCAGCGCCACCGCCAGCACCCTGGCGACATCGTTCCAGGCAACGCTGTCGATGCGACGGCTGCTGCCGGTAAACGCGACTGGTAACGTGCTCATGCTGGCGCTCGTGTGGGCCGCCATCTTCCTTCACGTGTCCGTGGCAGGCTTCCTGATGGCGGCCGTTCTGGCGGAGGCCTACGCCTTGGCGCTGACCTTTCTGCTGCTGCGGCGCTCCGGCCACTCGGCGCAGCGCGAGCCGCCAGCCTCGGTGCCGGCGCGGCGCCTGCTGGCCGAGGCGACTCCGCTGGGCCTGGCCAGCGTCTTGGTGATGGTGTACTTCCGCGTGGACACCATCGTGCTCTCGAAGGTGGCGGGCGAGGCGGAGGTCGGCCGTTACGGGGCGATCTTCCGGCTGACGGAGGGGAGCCTGGCCCTGGCGGCGGGCCTCGCCGCCACGTTCCTGCCTCTCCTCTCCTCGTACCTGGCCGATCCGGGCTCGCGCCAGCGGGGTATTGAGTTATACGAACGCGGCTTCAAGGTGCTGCTCGCTTCCTCCGTCCTGCTGGCTTCCACGATCACCCTGCTGGCCGTGCCCATCATGCGTCTGCTGTACGGCGCCTCCTATGCGGACGCCGGACCCGGGCTGGCCGTGCTCACCTGGTCGACCGTGTTCATGTCGCTCAACATGATGCAGACCTCGGCCTTCGTGGCGCTGGGCCGCCAGCGGGCGCTCTTCGGCGTCACCATCGTGAACTTGCTGATCAACGTTGCCCTGATCCTTACGCTTATCCCTCGTTTCGGGCTGATGGGCGCCTGCGCGGCGACCGTCGCCACCGAAGGCGCCAACACCGTCATCCAGGCCGCGCTGCTGGCGCGTGACCTGCCGATGACCCGGATGCTCGTGCCGGCCCTGCGCTATGGAGGTCTCGCCTTCCTGGCGCTGGGCCTCTCGCTGGCACTGGGCCGCTCGATCCCGGTCAGCGCGGCGCTGGGAGGGGCGCTGGCGGCCTACGCGCTGGCGCTGCTCGCGCTCGAGGCGCGGTCGGTAGGCGTAAGCCGGCAGATGTGGCGCCCGCCGCCGCTTGTGACGACGAGGTCGAGCCGGGCGGAGGAGGCGGCGTGAGCGTGCAGGGCAAGGTACGGAATGCGGCTCCGGCGGCGCGTGAGGACGGCCCGGCCGCAGGAGCCTACTCGGCGGAGTACTATCGCGAGCGGCAGCGCTGCCCGTTCCTGCGAATCGAGGTGGCACAGGCGCTCCAGCTCGTCGATCCGCGTCCGGGCGAGCGGCTGCTAGAGCTGGGATGCGGCGCGGGCGCGCTGCTCGCGGCCGCTGCCTCGCGGGGCGCTCGAGCGGTCGGCATCGACGTGAACCGCGGCGCGCTGCGCCTCGCCGCCGGGGAGGCGCGCGTCCTGGAGGCCAGCGCCGAGTGGCTGCCGTTCCCCGAGGAGCGCTTCGACGCGGTTGTCGCGCAGCACCTGATCGAGCACTTCTCGGCGCCGGGGCCGCTGCTCCAGGAGTGGCGCCGAGTCTTGGCGCCGGGCGGGGTGCTGGTGCTGGTGACCCCAAACGAGCGCTACCCGGACCCGTCTGTCTACTTCGACCCGGATCACAAGCTGATCTTTTCCCGCCGGCTGCTGCGCCAGGCGCTCATCGCGGCGGGATTCCAGGTCGAGCGCTGCTATACGGTCTTTCCCTACCTCGGGTCGCAGCGCCTGCGGCCGCTGGCCAGGCGCCTTCCCTGGCTGCGACGGCTGCCGTGGTTCGGGGAGCACGGCGCTGCCATTATCGTCCGGGCAAGGAAGGCTCGAGATGCGCACAGCGCCGCTGTCGCGGCCCAGGGAGGACGGCGGGCGCCAGGCGACCGCCGCGCTCGGGTGACGGCGGCGGGTCGGAGAGGAGAGACGCAGTGAGCTTCCAGATGAAAAACTCTACCGCGTTGGAGTGGGGCATGGTCTGGGAATCTGGCGCCGGGGACCTCTTGAACAAGGACATCTGGCGGCTCATCGACCAGAGCAAGCTCGACTACCTGCGGCCGCTGCTGCCGCGCGGCGGGCGCAGCCTCGAAGTGGGCTGCGGCTCCGCTCGCATGTCCGCGATGTTGGCCGCCCAGGGCTACGAGACCGTGTGTCTGGACTTCTCAGACACGGCCCTGGTGAGCGCGAGACGCAACTACGAGACGGTGGGCGCCGCGGGAGTGCTGACGCAGGGCGACGCGTACCACTTGCCGTACCGAGATGGCAGCTTCGATGTGGTGCTGAGCGCGGGCCTGCTGGAGCACTTCGAAGAACCGCAGCCGATCGTCGACGAGATGGTGAGGGTACTCCGGCCGGGTGGCATCTTTTACTCCGACATCGTGCCGAGGAAGTTCTCGCTCTTCCGCAGTCTCAACTTCCTCACCCTTGGCGGCAGCCGCCAGAGCGCCCTCATTTATGAGCGCGCCTTTAGCAAGGCGGAAATCAGGGCGATGCTGCGCCAGGCCGGTTGCGGCGAGGTTGACGTCTTCCCGATGAGCGTACACCTACCTCAGAAGTTCTTCTCTCGCCGCGTGTTCCCCAGCGGAGTTCTCGAGTATCGGGCCAACGGTCTGCTGCAGCCGTTGCTGAAGCGGTTGGACAAGACCCGGCTTGCGGACGCCCTGGGCTTTCTCTATTTCGCGTACGGACTCAAGGCAGGGCCGGCGAGCGCCGTCGCTCAGGGTTCTCCAGGCAGGGAAGGTGCGAGGTGCGCATCGGGCTGCTGATGCCGGAGCTGGTCAAGGAGGGCGGCGGCGAGCGCCAGGCAGTGCGACTGGCCGCCGAGCTCCAGGCCATGGGCGAGGACGTCACGGTCCTCACCAACGTGTTCAACGCGGCTACCTGCTACCCGGACGTGACGTCTCGGCTCAAGGTGGTGGCCGCCGGGCAGCACGCGCTGGCGAGCCGGCTGCCCTCCCGGAGGCTGAGCGACTACCTCGATATGCGCCGGCTGTCGGGCGCGGTGGGCGGCTCCTTCGACGTGCTGAACCCCCATCACTGGCCGCCTCACTGGGCCGCCGCCTGGGCGGCGCGCCGCGCGTCCCCCCGGCCCGCCGTGGTCTGGATGTGCAACGATCCGCCCTGGAACTTCGGACCGGAGGAACGGCCTGAGGCGCTGCGCGCGGCCCGGCCTCCGCGGCGGTGGCTGCGCGCGCTGTTCCTTCGCTACGACCGGCGCCTGGTCCGGCGGCTGGACCGCGCCGTGGTCATGAGCCACCACGCGCAACGCATCTTCGAGGAGACGTACGCGAAGGCGGCGACGGTCGTGCGCAGCGGCGTGGACCTGCCCGACATCGACGAGGAGCGCTCGCGCGAAGCGTCCCGCCGGACGCGGAGCAGGCACGGCATCCGGCCTGAGACGTTTCTCCTCCTCAGCGTCAACATCCTCATGCCGCAGCGCCGCGTCGAAGACGCCATCGAGGCGGTGCGCGTGCTCACGGCCCGCGGCCACGACGCGCATCTGCTCGCCATCGGCTCGACGGTCTACGATCCGGCTTGCGCCGACCGGCTGCGGGCGCTGGCGCGGGAGCGGGGCGTAGAGCGGCACGTCACCTTCACCGGCAGCGTGCCTGAATCGGAGCTGCCCGCCTACTACCACGCCTGCGACGTCTACGTCCACCCCAACGAGGAACAGACGTGGGGGCTGGCCGTCACCGAAGCGATGGCCTGCGGGAAGCCGGCCGTCGTCTCGACCGGCGCGGGCGTGCATGAGGTGCTGTCGGATGAGATGGACGCCCTCCTGGTGCCGCCCCGCCAGCCGGAGGCGATCGCCGGCGCCCTCGAGCGGCTGATCGCGGACGAGGCGTTCCGGCGGCGGCTGGGCTCGCATGGCCGGCGGTTCGTCGAGACGACGCTCTCGTGGCGCCGCTACGCGGAGAGCATGCTGACGGTCTTCCACGAAGCCGTCACGGCGCGGCGTGGCGTCCCGCTGGGCCGGGCGGTTGCGGAGGCGTAGATGATAAGAGACACAGCAACCGGCAGCGCCGTCATGCGCGTCGCCTGGGACATGACCCACGCCGGCCGGATCAAGACGGGCACCGGGGTCTACGCCCGCTCTCTGCTGGCCGCGCTGGAGCAGGAGCCCGGAGTACAGGCCGTGCCCGTCTGTCAACCGCATCCGGCCTCGGGAGGCGCGAGCGCGGCCGGAAAGGTCGCGCGTGGCCTGGAGCAGGTCTGGTGGACGCAGGCGGGCCTGGCGCGGGAAGCGCGGCGGCAGCGCGTCGATCTGCTGCACGCGCCGGCGTTCGTGAGCAGCCTGTTCCTGCCCTGTCCGCTCGTGGTGACCGTGCACGATCTGGCCTACATGCGCTACCCACAGCACTTCGCGCGGGCCTGGCTCTACTACGTCCGCCTGCTGGTACCGGCTGTCGTGCGCAGGGCGCGCGCGGTGATCACGGATTCGCACCACGGAAAGCAGGAGGTCATGCGCTACTTCGGGACGCCGGCCGAACGCGTGCACGCGGTGCACCTGGGCGTCGACCACGCCAGGTTCTACCAGATGAACGACCGGTCGAGGATGGCCGCCGTCGCGAACCGCTTCGGCCTGCGCAGCCCGTTCATCCTGCACACCGGCGCCCTCGCCGCTCGCAAGAACATCCCGGCGCTGGTCGAAGCCTTCGGCCGGCTCAAGCGCGCCGGCGCCTGTCGCGAGCACCGGCTGGTACTCGCCGGCGTGGAGACGCCCGGCCTCCCGGGGCGTGCCGCGATCGTGACCGCGGTCGAACGCTGGGGGCTGGAGCGCGACGTCGTCTTCCTGGGCCACGTGCCGGAGGAGACGCTGCCGGCGCTCTACAACCTCGCCGATTTGCTAGTGATGCCCTCGCTCTACGAAGGCTTCGGCCTGCCGCTGCTGGAGGCGATGGCCTGCGGCATACCGGTCATCGCGTCCGACAGCTCCTCGCTGCCGGAGGTGGTGGGCGACGCCGGCCTGCTGGTACCGCCACGGGACGCGCCGGCGCTGGCCGAGGCGATCCACACGGCGCTCACCGGAGCAGGCGCGAGGGAACAGATGATCGAGCGGGGATTGAAGCGGGCGGCCACCTTCACCTGGGGACGGACGGCCCGGGAGACCGCCCGGGTCTACCGGCAGGTGATCGACCGGGTCGCAGCGCCGGCTCCCATCGCAAAGGGAGCCGAGGAGGTGCCATGCTTGCCGCATCGGTCCAGATAAGGCAGGGCGTAGGCGTGCCGCTGGGCGCGCTGGCCGCCACGGCGGCGCTTGCCGGGGTTGCCGGCCTAGCGGTCCCGCTGGCCGGGGAGCCGACCCTGGTCGTCCTCGCGCTCCTGGGCGTGGTCGCCGTCGTGTTGGCGACGTGGCGGCTGGAGCTGGGCCTGTGGGGCTTCGTCCTCGCGACGGCGCTGAACCGCTACAACTTCGACGTCGCCGGCTGGCAGATGAAGATCGAGCATATGGCGCTCCTGCTGGTGCTCCTGGCGTGGGGCCTGCGCTGTCTGTCGGGCAGGGAGCGGCTGGACCGGTGGCCGCTGGTCGCCCTGCTCGGCGCCTTTCTCGGTCTTAATCTCGTCTCGTCCGTGATGCACTCGCCGGACCTCTACAAGAGCGTGCGCATCCTGACCCGCATGGGCCTGGCGGTGGCGGGCTACGTCATCATCGTGAACTACGTGCGGGACCGCGCGCGGTTGTGGCAGTTGGTCACGGTCTCGCTGGCCGTGGCCGCGGGCGCCGCGGCGTATGGCATCATCGCGCTCGCCGCGTGGCACATGTCGGGGACGAACCTCGGCCTGCAGTTCAGCACGATTAGTGGCGTCTGGTCTCCCTACGGCACGATGTGGGAGGCGAACATCTTCGGCGCCTACACCATGGCGGCGGCCATCGCCAGCCTGGTGCTGCTGCTCTCCAGCCAGCGCGCCATCAACCGGGGGTTCCTTGCGGCCGTCTTCACGCTGACCGCCTTGGCGATGCTCCTCAGTCTGACGCGTGGCGCCTGGCTGGGCTTCGGCGTCGGAGGCGTGTTCATCCTGCTGTTCCTCGGCAAGCTGCGGCTTCGCAACCTGCTGGTGCTGATCGTGGGCGGCGCGCTCGTCCTGGTGGTGCTGCATTATGTCAATCCGGGTGGCGCCTTCGAGGACGTGTGGCAACGCCTCGGGACGTTCAACACGGCGTCTGAGGACATCAACGTCGTCTCGCGGCTGACGAACTCGGAGCTGGCGCTCCAGGACTGGCGCGAGAGCCGCTGGTTGGGCTGGGGAACGGATGGGTTTCACATCAACCACCCGGAGGTCCTCTCGGCGTTGCCCAGCCCGCAGCTCAATGCCCTCCACGACACGGGACTGCTAGGCGTGACGCTGTTCGCGGTGTTGCTGCTGGCGGTGCTGGGCCGGTCGTTTGCCGCCGTTATGGGCGCAGACGACCAGCCGGAGCGAGCGCTCCTGCTTGCGCTCCTGTGCTCGTTTCTGGGGCTGCTCGTCGCCTACCAGAGCACGGACGCGTTCTGGCTGGGCTTCACGTGGGTGCAGCTGGCGCTCCTTATGGGGGCAGCCGGCATCGTCGAATCGACAGGTGGGTGGCGCGCGCGATTACGGCAGCTGCGGACGTCAGTTCAGAGGGCGGCCGAGAGCAAACGAGGTGCTCCATGAAGATCGGTATCGACGCCCACATGGTCGGCCGGCGCGCGACCGGGAACGAAACGTATGTCGTGAACCTGGCGCGGGCGCTGGCCCGCGTGGATGGCGGCGAGCATGACTATACACTCTACGTCGACCCGCAGGCTGCCGCTGGACCTCCGGTCGTGCCGGATGCGCGCTTCCGCCAGCGCCCGTTGAGACCGAGGATGCCGCTCGTGCGCATCCCGGTCAGCCTCCCGCTCGAGATCGGCCGCCGGCCGGTGGACGTGCTGCACCTCCAGTACAACCTGCCGCCGTTCCTCCCGCGCTGCGCGCGCGTGCTGGCCGTGCACGACATCTCCTACGAGCACTTCCCGGAGTGTTTCCGGCTGCGCGAGCGGCTGCGGAACAAGATCTGGGTGCGCGCCTCCGCCCGCCGGGCGGAGACCGTCATCGCCATCTCCGAATACGCGAAGCGGGACCTGGTGCAGACGTACGGCATCGACCCGGAGCGCGTCGTGGTCACCCTGCTGGCGGCGGATCCCGAGTTCCGGCCGCCCGAACGGCGGACAGAGACGCAGGAAGTCCGCCGCCGGTACGAGATCGACGGGCCCTACCTGCTCTACGTTGGGAACATCCAGCCGCGCAAGAACCTGAAGCGCCTGATCCAGGCGTACGGCCAGCTCCTCGCCGCCGGCGAGACGCAGCACCGCCTGGTGATCGTGGGACAGAAGGCGTGGCTGTACTCGGACGTGTTCGAGGAGGCGCGCCGGGCCGGACTCTCGGAACAGATCACGTTTACAGGCTACGTGCCGCAGGAGGACCTCCGGCATCTCTACGCCGGGGCCGGCGCCTTCGTGTTCCCTTCGCTGTTCGAGGGGTTTGGGCTACCCGTGCTGGAAGCGATGGCGTGTGGCGCGCCCGTCATCACGTCCCGCACCTCATCGCTGCCTGAGGTGGCGGGCGACGCCGCCCTCTACATCGACCCGTATCGCGTCGAGGAGCTGGCCGGCGCGCTCCGTCGGCTTACGCACGATGACGCGCTCCGGGCCCGACTCTCCGCCGCCGGCCTCGAGCAGGCGGCGCGCTTCTCCTGGGAGGAGACGGCCCGGCAGACGCTCCGGGCATATGAGCAGGCACATACCGCGGTGGCGTGCAGGACGCGCCCCACTCAGGCCAGCAAGCACCGGTCAACGACATAAGGAGGAACCACGCCATGCGTATCGCCATGATGGGAAGTCGAGGCATCCCGGCCCGGTACGGCGGCTCAGAGACCGCGATCGAGGAGGTCGGCCAGCGCCTAGTGCGCCGCGGCCATGGCGTCGTCGTCTACTGCCGCCGGCATAACAGCGACGGCGGCGAGCGGAACTACAAGGACATGGAGCGCGTGGTCCTGCCCTCGATCCACACCAAGAATCTGGACACGCCCTCGCACACGCTCCTTTCCGTGCTCCATGCCATCGCCTTCCGCAAGGCGGACCTGTACCACTTCCACGGCATGGGGAACAGCCTGTTCCTGCCACTGGTGAAGCTCGCTCGCAAGCGCTCCGTGGTCACGATCGACGGGCCGGACTGGGAGCGGCCGAAGTGGGGCCGCGTGGCCCGCTGGGTGCTGAAGCTGTCCGCCAGGTTGTGCGTGAAGTACGCCGACGCGCTGATCATCGATAACTTCTCGGCGCAGGACTATTTCGAGCGGCACTTCGGCACGCGCGGCGTGTACATCCCGTACGGAGCGTACCTGGAGGCGGCGGAGGGGACAGACGCGCTGGCAGCGTTGGGGCTGGCCCCGGAGCGCTACGTCGTCTTCGTCGGGCGGCTCATCCCCGACAAGGGCTGTCACACCCTGGTGGAGGCCTGGAAGCGAGTACGCACCGATATGAAGCTGGTGCTCGTGGGCGACAACCCGTACTTCAAGGAATACATCCAGGAGCTCAAGGCCAACGCCGATGAGCGTGTACTCTTTCCCGGCTATATCTTCGGCGAGCCGTACCGGCAGCTGATCAGCCACGCGTACCTGTATGCCCACCCGCTGTTCGTCGACGGCACGTCGCCGTCACTCTTGCAGGCGATGGGATACGGCAACTGCATCGTCCTCAGCGATATCCGCGAGGCGATGGACGTCGCGGGCGATGTGGGTTACAGCTTTCGCGTGGGCGACGCGGCCGATCTAGCGCGCGTCCTGCAGATGCTGGTCGATAGCCCGGACCTGGTCGCCGAGGCACGGGAGCGCGCGCGCCGGAAAGTGCTGGAGCGCTACAGCTGGGACATCGTTACCGACCAGCATGAGGCGCTGTACCAGCGAACGTTTGGCCGCGCCTCCGCCGACGCCGCCGGGGAGCTGGCACCCGACCTGGCGGGGGAGCGCGAGGCCGCATGACCGCCCGTCCGACGACAGCGCAACAGCCCTCGGCATCGCGCGTGACTGCGGCAATCGACGTGCTGCCCGACCCCAGGTGGAAGCGTCCGCTGGACAGCATCGGCGCGGTCGCGCTGCTGACGCTGACCGCACCGCTGTGGATCATCGCGGCCATCGCCATCAAGCTCGACTCACCGGGGCCGGTGCTGCACGCCCAGGACGCCATCGGGCGCGGGGGCCGCGCGTTCCGCTTCCACAAGTTCCGGACCATGCAGCGCGGCGCCGACGGGGCCGATCACCGCCGGTACATCCAGGCGTTCGTTGAGGGGACAACGGGCGAGGACGGCGTGCATAAGATGACGGACGATCCGCGCCGGACGCGCGTGGGCCGGTGGCTGCGCCGGCTGAGCCTGGACGAGCTGCCTCAGGCGCTGGATGTCCTTCGCGGCGATATGAGCCTGGCCGGGCCGCGACCGCCGCTCCCGTACGAGTACACGCTGTACGACGAAGTCGCCCGGCAGCGGCTGGCTGTCAAGCCGGGGATCACCGGCCTCTACCAGGTGACCCGGCGGAGCCGCGCGTCGTTCCGCGAGATGGTGGAGATCGACCTGGAGTACATCCAGCGCCGGTCGCTCTGGCTGGACCTCTCGATCATAGCGAGGACGTTGCCAGCGATGCTGCTGGGGAAGGGGGCGTACTGATGCGCGTCGCGGTTGCCGGCTACGGGTACTGGGGGCCGAACGTCGCGCGCGCACTGGCCGGCCTCATCGGCCCGGCCGACGTGCTCGTCTGCGAACGCCGGCCCGACCGGTTGCGCCAGGCGGCGCTGGACCTCCCGGGGATCGAGTGCATGGAGGGCTGGCCGGAGGTGCTCCAGCGCGCCGACATCAACGCCATCGCGCTTTGTACCCCGGCCTCCACCCACTTCGCGCTGGCGTCGCAGGCGCTCGCGGCCGGCAAGCACCTGCTGGTCGAAAAGCCGGCCGTCACCTCCACGGCGGAGGCGCTGGCGCTGACCGCTGACGCCCAACGCCGCCACCGGGTCCTGATGGCCGGCCACGTATTCCGCTACCTGCCCGCCGCCCGCCTCCTCCGCTCCCTCATCCAGAGTGGCAGGCTGGGCGACCTGCGCTACCTCTATTCGGACCGCACCAGCCTGGGGCCGCGCGCCCGCGAGGACGTCTCGGTGGTCTGGGACTACCTGATCCACGACGCGTACCTGCTCCCCTGGCTCATCGACCGCCCGGCGCGCTCTGTGCGGGCGGCTGGCGGCGCATACCTGCGGCCCGGCGTGCAGGACGTAGCGTTCGCGCACTGGGACTTCGGCGCGGGCGTCATCGCGTGCAGCCGGGCGAGCTGGTGCGACCCGGAGAAGGTGCGCCGGCTGGTCGTCGTGGGAAGCATGGGCATGGCGGTGCTGGACGACCTGCAGCCGGCCGCGCGTCTGACATTCTTCCGCCGCGGCTACGAGCCGTACGAGGGCATCGATCCCTTCGGCAACCAGGGCCTGCGCCTCTTCGACGGGGGCGGCGAGGTGCTGGCGAGCGGAGACGAACAGCCGCTGGGCGAGGAGTGCCGCGCCTTCCTCGCGGCAGTCCAGCAGGAGCGTGCGCCGCCGGAGGCGCGAGACGAGATCATCACCACCACCGCCGCTTGCGAGGCGGTCGAGCGCTCGCTGGAGACCGGCCTGCCGGAACGCGTGGCGCAAGGTCAGTTCGTGGAGGCGGTCGCATGAGTGCGCGTGAGAACGGCGCGCGGGAGCCGATCCCGTTCCTGGACCTGAAGGCTGAGTACCGCGAGCAGCGAGAGGAAGTCCTGGCTGCCATCGAGGCGGTGCTCGATGCGATGGAACTGCACAACGGGCCCCAGATGCGCACCCTGGAGGAAGAGTTTGCCCGCTTCTGCGGGGCGCGCCACGCGGTCGCCGTCGGCTCCGGCACCGATGCGCTGCTGCTGATCTACGCCGCCCTCGGGCTGGGCGCGGGCGACGAGGTGATCGTGCCGTCTCACACCTTCATCGCCACCGTGGCGCCGCTTGCGTTCCTCGGCGCGACGCCCGTCTTCGTTGATATCGACCCGCTGACGTTCGCCGTCGATCCGGAGCTGGTGGAAGCGGCGATCACGCCTCGCACCAAGGCGATCGTGCCGGTGCACCTCTACGGTCACCCCGCCTCGATGAGCCGCATCCAGCAGATCGCGCGCCGGCACGGCCTCGCCGTGATCGAGGACGCCTGTCAGGCGGTCGGCGCCCGCTACCAAGGCCGGCCCGTGGGGAGCCTCGGGGACGCCGCCGCCTTCAGCTTCGTCTTCACGAAGAACCTGAAGGGCTACGGCGACGGCGGCATGGTGACGACGGACCGGGACGACCTGGCCGAGCAGGTGCGCCGGCTGCGCGACCACGGCCGCGTCAGCAAGTACCAGTACGCGGAGTTCGGCCTCAACTGCCGGATGGACGAGCTGCAGGCGGCGATCGTGCGGGTCGCCCTGCGCCGGATCGAAGCGCGCACGGAACGCCGGCGGCAGATCGCGCGTCGCTACACGGAAGCGTTCCAGGGGTTGCCGCTGGCGCTGCCGCAAGAGCTGGAGTCTACACGCCACGTCTATCATCTCTACGTCGTGCGCTCCGAAAGGCGGGACGATCTGGCGGCGTACCTGAACGCGGCCGGAATTGCGACGGGAGTCCACTATCCCATTCCCTGTCATCTTCAAGAGCCGTGTCGCGAGTACGGCGTCGGGCCGGGCAGCCTGCCGGAAACCGAACGGGCCGCGCGCGAGATCCTCTCGCTGCCGGTCTATCCGGAGCTGACGGACGAGCAGGTGAGTCGCATCATCAACGACGTGCGAACGTTCGCCGGATCGGAAGCGACCGTGAGGGCCGTCGCATGAGAGCGCTGGTCACCGGCGGAGCGGGCCTGATCGGCTCGCACGTGGTGGAGCGCCTCCTCGAGCGCGGCGACGACGTCCGCGTCATCGATAGCTTGTCGCCGCCCTGCCACGCCGAGCCGCGCGCGCCGGCGTGGCTGCCGCGCGACGTGGAGTTCATGCACGCCGACGTGACCGACCGGGATGCGCTGGCGCGGGCGCTGGCCGGCGTCGACGTTGTCTTCCACTTCGCCGCGGCCCAGGGGCTGCTGCCGGAGTTCAGCCGCTTCTGGCACGTGAACGCGGCGGGTACTGCGCTCATCTATGAGACCATCGTGCAGCAGCGGCTCTCGGTGCGGAAGGTGATCATCTCGTCGTCGCAGGCGGTCTACGGAGAAGGGCGCTACGCCTGCCCGGAGCACGGCGAGGTCTACCCGGAGGCCCGCCCCCTGCAGCGGCTGGAGGCCGGCCTCTGGGAACACGCTTGCCTGCGGTGCGGCGCGCAGCTCCAGCCGCTGGCGACGCCCGAGGACGTGGTGCGCCCGGCGACGATGTACGCTCAGTCCAAGTACAGCCAGGAGACCATCGGATTGCACCTGGGAGAGACCTACCAGGTGCCGACGGTCTGCCTGCGCTACGCCATCACCCAGGGCCCGCGGCAATCGCTCTCGAACGCCTACTCCGGCGTCTGCTCCATCTTCGCCACGCGCATCGCGGCCGGAGGGCCACCGATCATTTACGAGGACGGCCGGCAGACACGCGATTACCTCTCGGCCAGCGACGTCGCCGACGCCAACCTCTTCGTTATGGACCGTCCCGAGGCCGACTCCGGCGTATTCAACGTGGGCACGGGAAAGGCGATCACCGTACTCGAGCTCGTGGCGGAGATCGGCCGGCAGCTCGGCCGCGCGGTGGAGCCGCAGGTTGTCGGCCAGTTCCGTCTCGGCGACATCCGCCACTTCCGCCCGGACGTGAGCAGGCTGGCGGCCCTGGGCTGGCGCGCCCGCGACACGCTGGACGTCACCGTCCGGCGCTACATCGAGTGGTTCAGCGGCCAGGGCGAGGTCCCCGACCGGTTCGCCGAGGCGGAGCGGTCGATGCAGCGGCTGGGCGTGGTGCGCTCCGTCCGCGCCGGCGAACGGAGCGTGGCGTGACTGCGCGCGACCGAGCGGCGTCCAGCCCGACCTTCGTCCATCCCACAGCCGACGTCTCTTCCGAGGCCGCGATCGGGCCGGGCAGCCGGATCTGGAACAACGCGCAGGTCCGCGAGGGCGCCGTCATCGGGGCGCGCTGCCGGATCGGCTCGGGCGTCTACATCGACGCGCGCGTGAAGATCGGAGACTGCGTGAAGATCCAGAACGGCGTCTCCGTCTACGAAGGCGTGACGATCGAGGACGGCGTCTTCGTCGGTCCCCGCGTGGCCTTCACCAATGACCGCCGTCCACGGGCAATCGCGCCGGATGGCCGGCCGCGGGACCGGTGGCGGATCGTCCCCACCGGCGTGCGGCATGGGGCATCGATCGGCGCCGGCGCCGTCATCGTCTGCGGGGTGACGATCGGCCGCTGGGCCATGGTGGGGGCAGGCGCCGTGGTGACCAAGGACGTTCCCGATCACGCGCTCGTGCTGGGGACGCCGGCGCGGGTCGCCGGCTTCGTCTGTCGCTGCGGGCTCCCCGCCGGACGGCGCGGCGAGGACGGCTGGTGGTGCTCCGCCTGCCGCAGCGCGGCGGGCCGGCGGAGCACTCGCGCAACTACCGGACTGCCATCTCCGCGACCAGCGCCTCTTCTACCTGAGAGGGCTGGTACGAAGCGGGCAGCGCCCGCTCACGGCGCAGCGCCCGCAGGAGCGAGGCGCAGAGGAGCCGCAGGTCCATCCAGAGAGAGTACTCGCGCACGTAGGCGACATCGCGGATCGCCTGCTCCTGAAGCGTCCAGCCGTCGCCGTCCGCGATCCGCGGGCCGGTGAGGCCGGGGCGCACCAAGAGCAGGGTGCGCGCCCAGGGCTGTTCTAGCAGATCGGCTGAGGTCGTGAGGGCGCGCGGCCCGACCAGGCTCATGCGCCCGGCCAGGATATTCAGCACATTCGGCAGCTTGGCCAGCCGGCCGCTCGCGAGGGCGAGCTGGAGGCGCCAGGGCAGGCGGCGCAGGCCGCTCTCCGGCTCCGGCCCCTGCGGCCGCGCAGGGACCAGGAGATGGAACGGCCGGCCGCGCAGCCCCAGCGCGGGCTGGCGGCGCAGGACGGGGCCGCTGCCCGAGAGGCGGCTCGCCAGCCAGTGGAGCGCCAGCATGCCGGCCACCGGCGGCACCGCCGCCAGGGCGATGCCGTAGTCCAGCGCCCCCTTCAAGACGGCGTCCGGGCCGGTGATGCGCAGGCGCTCAAGGGTGAGGAGGGGGACGAAGTTGACCTCCAGGGGCCGCGTACCTGCCGCGAGCAACTGATAGAGGCCGGGCGCCAGCCGGATGGCCGGCTCATCGCAGGAGGCGGCGAGCTCCAGCAAGTCGCGCTGGGCTTCCCAGCTCACGGCGTGCGGCAGGAGGATGACGTCGCTGGCGCCGAGGCTGCGGGCCAGCTGCGCGGCGGCGCTTGGATCGCCGACCACGCGCAGCCCATCCGTCACCTCCGTGCCCACCGGCCGGTAGTCGTCGAGGAAGCCCAGCACGCGCCAGCCCGCGGCGTCGTTGGAGAGCTGGCGAGCAATGGCGATCGCGTGCTCGTCGGTGCCGGCGATGAGGGCGCGCCGGACCAGCCGGCCGGAACGTCGCAGCCGGAAGACCAGGCGGCGGAAGAAAAACCGGTACGCGCCGACGAAGAAGCAGGAGAACCCCCACTCCAGGATCAGAGCGGCGCGGGAGACGCCGACATCGAGCATGAAGGAGAGAGCGAGGACGGCGAAGGCGGCGTAGGTGCAGGCGTGGAGCACGCCGGCGTATTCTCGGTGGCCGCTGAAGAGCTCATCGATGCGGTAGAGGCTGCCGCCGATCATGAGAGCGAGCGTGAGGGCGGGAACCAGCAGCAGTAGCGCGAGTCCGCCGGAGTGGATGCCAGGGCCGCCCGGCCAACCCGGGACGTCGTAGCGGGCGGCCAGGGCGGCGGCCGCCGCCCAGAGGAGCATGGCCACGTCGCCAGCGGCGAGGGCGAGGATGATGGGCCGTTGCTCTCGAGTAGGCATCAGGCGGCCTTCGACAGCGCGCGGTCGCCGGCCACCAGCGCCGGCCGGGGAGAGGAGTTCAACAGGACCTTCGTCCCGCCTTCGTCGAAATGAAACTCCATCCGGTACAAGCCTTGGGCCTGCATCGCGGCGCAGACCTCCGGCTGATAGCGAGGCTCGCAGTAGAGGAGCAGGAAACCGCCCCCGCCGGCGCCGGTGATCTTGCCGCCCAGGGCGCCCCGGTCTCGCGCGAGGCGGTACAGCTCATCGATCTCCGGATTGGTGACGCCGCTGACGAGCCGCCGCTTTACCTCCCACGACTGCTGGAGGATGTGGCCGAACCGGTCGAGGTCGCCCGCCTCCAAGGCTTCCCTGGTCTCCAGCGCGAACTGCTTGATGGCGTGCAGCGCCGCCACAACGTCCGCGCGCCCCTGGGTCGTCGCGCGCTGCTGCTCCTTGAGGATCGCGTTGGCGCTACGGGAAGATCCGGTGTAGAAGAGCAGCAGGTGCGCCTCGAGCTCCTGGCGCACCGCCGGCAGCTGGCGGAGCGGCTCCACCTGCACGCGGTCTCGCCGGAAGGTGAGGACATTCAGGCCACCAAAGGCTGCCGCGTACTGATCCTGCTTGCCGATCGGGCTGCCCAGCTTCTCGATCTCGATGTGGGCGGCCAGCTCGGCGATCTCGCCGGGGGCCAGCCGCTGCCCAAGGTAGGTGCTGATGGCCTTGGTGAGCGCGACCGCGACGGTGCTGGAAGAGCCCAGCCCCGTCCCCGGTGGAATCTCCGACGCCAGGAAGATCGAAAAGCCTTCGTTGGAGCCAAATGCCTGCAACACCGCGCGGGGTAGCTTCAGGACGTCATCATGGACCGGCTGCTCCTTGGCCGACCAGCGAGCGAAGGCGCTGTAGTCAGAGGAGCTGATCTGGATCCCCTCGCCGCCGATCGGGTTGAGGAAGACGTAGAAGTATTTGTCGATGGCGGCGCTCACCACCATCCCGCCGTAGCGCTCATAGTAGGAGGCGAGGTCAGTGCCTCCACCGGCGAAGCTAATGCGGACCGGGGCTCGGACGAGCAGCATGTGATCTCCTTAAGCCGCCTTCGGCACGGCGAGCCGTTCGACCGCCGCCTGGGCTTGCTGGTAGCCCGCCGGCGAGCCGATGTCCAGCACGAGCGCCTCGCTGGCGTAGCCGAAGAGTGGCACGCCCCGCTCCAGCAGCAACGGGAAGAGGTCGGCGCCAAAGTCGCAAGGCTGGTCCGCTGGGATGGAGCGCAGGACGGCGGGCTCGACGACGTAGATGCCGGCGTTGGCCCACGGCGACGGCTCCTGCCCGGGCGCAGGCTTCTCGACGAAGGCGAGGAGGCGGCCGGTGGCGTCCAACTGCACAGCCCCGCACGCGCTGATGTCCTGCGGGCGGTAGAGCGCCATCGTCAGAGCGCCGCCGCACGCGGCGTGGAACGCCCGCAGCGCGGCCAAATCTAGGTCGGTCAGCACGTCACCGTAGAGGACGAAGAAGGGTTCCTCGCCGAAGAACGCCTCCATCCGCTTGACGCCTCCCGCCGAGCCGAGCAGCCGCTCTTCGAACGAATAGGTGGCGCGCACGCCGAAGCGCGCGCCGTCGCCAACGTAGGCAGGTATCGCCTCGGGAAGGTGGTGCAGGTTGATAGCGATCTCCTCCACGCCATGGCGCTGGAGCAGATCGATGAGGTGCGCGAGCAGGGGCCGTCCGGCCACGGGCAGGAGCGGTTTCGGCACCCTCTCCGTCAGCGGCCGGAGCCGGCTGCCTTCGCCCGCGGCCAGGATCACCGCCTTCATGCCGCCTGTGCCGCCGCGCGCGTGCGGACGCGGGCTGATAGGACGTGGACCGCGGCGCGCAGGTCGCGGGCGACAAGGATGGGCGGATGCCGGCGCGACGCAGGATGGCGAAACGCTTGCTCGCCGCGACCCGTGCGCACCAGCACGAAGGGAACGCTCGCCGCCTGGGCGGCGAGCAGGTCTTCGACGCTGTCACCGATGGCGACGCAGCTCTGCGGCCGTTCGTCCAGCGCGGCCATCGCCTGGAGCAGCAGGCCGGGCCGCGGCTTGCGGCAGGCGCAGCCATCCCAGGGAGCGTGGCGACAGGCGAAGACGCGTTCGATGGCGACGCCGCCGGCGGCGCAGCGCGTCACCATCCGCTCGTGAATGTCATCCAGCGTCTCTGCGGGCAGCAGGCCGCGGCCCACCGCCGACTGATTGGTGATCACGGCGAGCCGCATGTCGGCGGCCTGCAGCGCCGCCATCGCCTCCAGGGCGCCGGGCAGGAAGCGAAACTCCTCCCAGCGGGTCACGTAGCCCGGCCGCTCTTCGTTGATGACGCCGTCCCGGTCGAGCAGCACAGCGGTCATGTCGTCTCCTAGCGATCCACCGTATAGCGGACCATGAGCTCCCGGTCCTCGCGCAAGTCGGTCTCGATACCGGTGAGCGACGTCACGGGTTTGCCGTCCAGCTCGGCCGACTGCAGCTGGGCGTTCTCGGGCAGGATGAGGCGCAGACGCAGGGGGATAGGCCCGGTGCCGGACTGCTTCTGCAGGTAGAGCCGGTACTCAGCCCGGCCGCCCTCCAACGGGACGATGCCCGGCGTTGCATACGTGAAGGCGAGCCGCGCCTGCTGACCGCTGGCCAGGCTGAAGAACCGGCCGAAGACGGTCTTCCCCTGCTCTATGCCCAGCTCGTCCGGCCCGACTTCGCGGCCATCGAGCAGCACCGCGTCGTGCCGGCTGCCCGCTGGCGCCAGCACGCGGACGTACCCCCCGTACAGCCCCCCCAGCATCAGCCGGCTTACCAGTTGGGGGTCGCGTCCCAGCGCCCAGGCAGGCAGATCGTTGCGATAGGTGACGGTCGCCTCGTGCTCGGCGTTCCCTTGCTCGTCGAGTCCGATCGTCAGATCGATGCGCTGGTCGAGGGCGATGTTGAGCTTGGTGCTGTTGACGCTCGCGTCTACCAGCATGAAGTAGTCGCCGTGCGGAGCCTCCAGCGCGCCAGCCAGTCCCAGCTGGTAGCCGAGCGTCTGCAAGACAGGATCGTGAAAGAAGAGGAGGATCTGGCGCTGCTGGCGCAACAGGTCCAGCGCATCGATTAGGGGTGTCCACTGCTCCGGCGAGGCGTGCATCAGACGGGAGAGCAGCTCGTCTGCCAGGGTCCCGACGAACGCCTTCCGGTCGTCCTCCGGTTCGAGAGCCGTGCGCGTGTGCTCCTCGATGACGTCGAGGGCGTTCTCGGCGCTCACGGTGACACCGTATGACGCCATGGCGATCGGGCCCGTGACGCGGAGCAGCTCCTCGATGGTGCGGACGTTGATCGCGATGACGCCATCCACGGGCCGGCCGCCGGCGAGGCGAAAGAGACGCTCGGCGTCCTGCGCCGCCGTGGGAAAGTGCGGCGACCAGTTCGAGACGGCCAGGTTCCAACTGTAGTCTCGCAGGAGGTAGCGCTTCAGGGGCGGAGGCGGCTCCACGTACGCCGGGTTGCTCTCCAGCCAGCGGGCGCCGAAGGCGACCGCATCCTCGAAGAACTTCTCCTGGATGCGACCGTCGCGGACGGTGATGATCCCGTAGACAGAGATGAGACCGCCGGTGGGCAGCAGCTCCGCGTTATTCTGAGCGAGCAGCAGGTAGGTGCGGGGCCCGTTAAACCCGAGAAAATCCGGCAGGAGCACCGAGACCCCATCGTAGGTGCGGACCAGCTCATCCAGCTCGAGGAGATCGTCGTCCAGGTCACGGACGGCGTCGGCGAAGGGAGGTGGGAGGGCGGCGCCGGCCAGGCGATCCCGCTCCTCCCGGATGCGCTCCAGCCGCTCTTTGGTGCCGGTCATCGAAGGCTCCATCTCCGTGAAGATCTCTCGCACTCGCTCCGGCAGAGTGCCTTCCCGCTCGTCGCGGAGCCGCTGGTACGCGCGGGCCATCGCCACGGCGTCACGGCCGATGCCGGTCCCTTCGAGGCCGATCTCCGTCAGGTCGACCGTGGCACGGAGCGTGGCGCCGGCCAGCGGCAGCCGCTGGCCGGCCTGCAGCAGCGGGTCGCCGAATGCGCCCCGCGCCGTGCGGAAGTCCTCTTCCGCTTCGTCCAGCCGGGCCTCTACGACGGCCAGGTCGTCAGCGCTGGCATCCAGGCGGCGGTCGCGTAGGAGCGCCTGCGCCTCCTGGAGGTTCTCGCGAGCAGAGAGCGCGCTGCGATAGGCGGGGTAGTAGCGGCAGCCGGCGAGAGCGGCAAGGACGCCGGCGCCCAGCACAGCCACGAATAGGCTGCGCACGAGCCACCAGCGCCAGCGTCCTTGCATCGGTTGCTGCGAGCGACTACTGCGTTCTGGTCCGTCGCGTCGCGATGGCCAGGCCGCCGAGACCGATCCCCACGCCGGCGGCGATCAGTCCCCAGAAGGCCCAAACGGTGGCGCCGCCATCGTCCGGCTGCGCGCCGATGCCCGTCTCCGGCAGCGATGCCGGCGGCGGAGCCTCTGCGCCCGCGCTCGCCACGAGGCTGACCAGGGCGGACAGCTCGCCGCACTCCGCCTCGACGACGATGGTGCCGGCGGTGTTCCCCGTGTTCAGGGTCGTAGACACGCTGCCGTCAGCATCGGTGGTGGCGGGTCCGGGGTCCACACTGGCCGTGCTGCCGGGCGCCTGAGCGATGCGGAAGGTGCAGTCCACTCCTTCTGCCGGGACGCCGCTGTCATCTAGGACAGTGGCAGTGACGTCGACCTCCGTCCCCAGGGCGGGCGTCGCGTCCTCGGCAGCCAGTGCCACGCTGCCGACCGGGGGCGGATACTGGGCCCAGGCCTGACCGATCAGGCCGAGGGCCAGCCCAACTCCCACGGTGAAGGCAGCGATCCAGGTTCCTCGTCTCATGTTCCTTCTCCTTTCGCGGACTCCTGTCCCTGAGGGCCCACACTATTGGCTATCGGCGCGTTCGGCTGCGGCCAGCAGTCCCCCAAGAGGAACATCTTCCGGGCGCAAAGCTGCATCGCTGCCGGCGCGCGTCGCTCTCGGCCGCCGCTTGGCCTTCCGGCCTCCGGACGAATCCCCCTTCTGCGGTCCATTCGTCCCATCGTCTGCGGCGTAGTAGTAGCTGTGGTAGTAGTAGCCCCAGTCGCGCCTGCTGAGCTTGTTGAGGACAACGCCCAGGATCTGCTTCTTGGAGCGGCTGAGGGCGTCTATCGCTTGCTGGAGGGCGTGAACGCGGGTGTGGGCGGCGTTCACGACCATGATGGCGGCGTCCACCTTGCCGGCGAGAATGGATGCATCGGCCACGGCGAGGGTGGGCGGGCTATCAAAGATGATGATATTGGCCCAGTTTCGCAGCCCCTGGATGATCATGTTGAGACGCGACGAGCTGAGCAGCTCGGACGGGTTAGGCGGGAGCGGGCCGCTGGTGACCACCCACAGGTTCTCGAAGCGCGTCGCCTGGAGGAAGTCGGGCAGTTCCGGCTCGCGAGAGAGCAGCGCGTTCGTCAGGCCGCTGCGGTTGGGCAGCCCGAAGACGCGGTGCAGAGAAGGCCGGCGCAGGTCCGCGTCCACCAGGACCACGCGCTGGCCAGTCTGAGCAATGGCGAGGCCCAGGTTGGCGACGGTGGTGGTCTTCCCCTCCCCGGGGCTTGCGCTGGAGACCAACATGGCGTGAGCCGGCTGGTCCAGCGTGCTGAACTGGACGTTTGTACGGAGCACCTTATACGCCTCGGCGGCGGCGACGTGGCGGGGCGAACCGACGACGAGCCCATCGGCGACCGAGTGAATGCGCGAGAAGCGCGCGACCGCGCCCAGCGTGGCAAGGCCGGTCGCCGCTTCCACGTCCACTGCCGACTTGACGGTGTCGTCCAGGTACTCATAGGCGAGCGCCAGGATGCCCGCGAGGAGCAGGCCGACCACAGCGCCGAGCGCCGTGTTCAGCGTCGTGCGAGGGAGGATCGGCGAGTCCGGCGTCTCGGCCAGCTCGACGATGGCTACGCTCCCGGGCCGGCTGATCTGGTCCTCCTCGTTGGCGTTGATGAAGGCCTGCGTGACGGCGTTCGCGAGCAGACTCGCCTGGCTCGGCACGGGATGTTCCACGGACACCCGCAGGAGCTGCGTGTCCCGGACCGCCTCTACATCGGTGAACGACTGTAGTTCGTCCGGGCTTAGCGTGAGGTTCAGGCTGTCGATCGCATCCACGAGCACCGGCCGTTTGGTGATGAGCTCGCGGTAGGTCTTCGTCAACCGCTCGCTCGCGAGGACATCGTTGTACGCGATCGTACCCGGCGTCTGGGTCTGGTTGACCAGCAACGTGGCGCTGGCGCGGTAGATGGGCGTGATGAGCTGACTGACGCCGTAGGCAGCGCCGCCGCCAATGAACACTCCGAGCACGAGCAGCCACCACCAGCGCCTGGCGAGGTGAAGATATCGAGCACGCTCCACGGATCCCTCCATCTTGAAAGTCGCGCGATTTCGACATATTCATCGTCGGCGAGCGGAGGGAGAGCGTCAATCGGGGGCGCGACGTAGGAGATTTTCCGCCCGCAGGGCGGCGGAAACCCTGCCCTGACAGAACAAGCGGGAGCGTTCTTGTGCTCCGGCAGCTGGGGAGCTCCCGGCGGCCGGGCCCCGCCTCAGGAGGATCCGGCGTAACGCTGCAGGACGGCTACCTGATCGTCACTCAGGACAGCGTTGGGACGGCGGCGGCGGACCAGCGCCACCGCCTCGCCTAAGGGATACCCCATGCGCATCAGCACCGCCGCCACGACAGTGACGCTGCGACCGAGCCCCAACCGGCAGTGCACCAGCACTTTGCGGTCAGCCGCGAGTTCCTGCAGGACCCAATCCGCGGCGCGGGTCAGCTCCTCCTCCGTCGGCGCGCTTCGATCCGGAATGGGGAGGTGCAAGTACTGAATATTGGCCTTGGCCAACAGCGAGACCCGGTGCTGCTCCTCGGCCCGCAGGTCAAGGACGGCGCCGATCGCCAGCCGCGCCAGCGCTGACGCGTCCCGGGAGGCAAACCGGCCGCTCTGCGCAAGCTCCGTCGTGATCCAGACCAGGTCCGCGGGCGCTTGGGGACCCAGGAACGGGGAGAGCATGCGACGGAAGGCGTTCAGCATCGTGGGACGACGTCGATTTCAGGGGGCGATACCCGGATCAACCGTGTTCGATATACCAGGGGACATTGGGTCGTGCAACGTCGCTTCGTGATCCGCACCTACGGCCGAGCACTTCGTCAGCCGCTGGTCGTGGATTTCGACCTGCACCGGGTCCGCCAGCTAGGGGGCCTCTCGACCGCGCGAGCGCAGACGGGCCCGCGCGTGCTGCGAGAGCTCGGCCTTGCGTGGCCTCACGGAAGCCGGCGTCACCTCCAGGCATTCGTCTTGCTGGATGAACTCCAGCATCTGCTCGAGCGAGAGCGAGGCGGGCGGCGTGAGCTTCTCGGTTGCCTCCGACGTGGACGAGCGCATGTTCGTGAGCTTCTTCTCGCGCGTCGGGTTGACGTCCAGATCGACGGCGCGCGGACTCTCGCCGATGATCATCCCTGCGTACACCTCAACGCCCGGCCCGAAGAAGAGCGTGCCGCGGTCCTGCAGGCTCATGAGCGCGTAGGCGGTGATCGGGCCCCGCCGGTCCGCCACGAGGCTGCCGCTGGCCCGCGAAGGTATGTCGCCGTGCCACGGCTCGTACGCGTGAAAGACGTGGTGGAGCAGGCCGGTCCCCCGCGTTGCGGTCAGGAACTGCGTGTGAAAGCCGATCAGGCCTCGCGAGGGGATCACGTAGTCGAGCCTGACGCGGCCGGCGGTGCCGAAGTGCACGGTCTTCCGGTGCGAACCCTTGCGCGGCGCCATGAGCTGGGTCACGACGCCGAGGTACTGCTCCGGCACGTCGAGGCTGAGCGACTCGACCGGCTCGTGGAGGCGGCCGTCGATCTCGCGCGTGATGGGCTCGGGCCTGCCGACGGTGAGCTCGAAGCCTTCGCGGCGCAGCGTTTCGACAAGCACGGCGAGCTGCAGCTCGCCCCGGCCCTGGACCGTCCAGGCGTCCGGCCGGTCGAGCGGCAGCACGCGGATCGAAACGTTGCCGACCACCTCCGCGTCGAGCCGGTTCTTGAGCAGCCGCGCGGTGAGAAGCGTCCCCTCACGGCCGGCCAGCGGCGACGTGTTGATGCCGATGGTGACCGAGAGGCTGGGCTCGTCGACGCGGATGACGGGCAGGGGCTTCGGATCGTCCGGGTCCGCCAGCGTCTCGCCGATCGTGATGTCGCTGAAGCCCGCCACCGCGATGATCTCGCCGGGGCCCGCGCTCTCCGCATCGACCCGGTCCAGCGCCTCCGTCACGTAGAGCAGCGCGACCTTCGCGGTTTCGATGCTGCCGTCCCGCCGGCACCAGGCGACGGTCTGGCCGGCGCGGATGGTGCCTTGCATCACCCGGCAGAGCGCCAGCCGGCCGACGTACGGTGATGCGTCCAGGTTGGTCACCAGCGCCTGCAGGCCGGCCCCCGGCTCGTAGGCCGGCGCGGGGATCCGCGAGAGCAGCACGTCGAACAGCGGCTGCAGGTCGACCCCGGGGACGCCAGGGTCGAGGGACGCCTGGCCCGCGCGCGCGTTGCAGTAGACGATCGGGAAGTCGAACTGCTCCTCGTCCGCCTCCAGCTCCAGGAACAGCTCGTACACTTCGTCCACGACGGCCTTGATGCGCGCGTCGGCGCGGTCGACCTTGTTGATGACGAGGATGATCGGCAGGTGCGCCTCGAGCGCCTTGCGCAGCACGAAGCGCGTTTGCGGCAGCGGGCCCTCCGAGGCGTCCACGAGCAGGAGCGCGCCATCGACCATCGTCAGGCCGCGCTCCACTTCGCCGCCGAAGTCGGCGTGTCCCGGCGTGTCGATGATGTTGATCTTGACACTGCCGTAGCGCACCGCGGTGTTCTTCGCGAGGATCGTGATCCCCTTCTCCCGCTCGAGGTCGGTCGAGTCGAGGACGCGGTCGGGCAGCTCCACGCGCGCGTCGAGCTGCCCGGACTGCCGGAGCATGGCGTCAACCAGGGTAGTCTTACCGTGGTCGACATGCGCGATGATGGCGACGTTGCGCAGGTCCTGCCGCGACGCCCTGGCGGGCGCGAGGACCTGATCGGTGGTGGATCCAACGATGGCGGACGACTTCAAACGGTGTTCCCTCGAATCCCTCTGAGCATGGCTTATGTCATCATCGTAACACTGGACGAGGCCTGGCGGGGGTGGCCCCGAGAGCGGAGGGCGGGCCCTGATGGCCCGCCCTGTCCGACTGCCGGAGCGTCTTGCGGCGGCTTACTTGCCCTTCGCCTTCTTCCCCTTGTCCTGCTTGGGCTTCTTGACCTTCTTTCCGCCTTTGTCTTTCCTTGCCATCGTGCACCTCCTTTGCTTGGCACCCGGATTGTACCACGGGCAGCGCCAGATCCACCGCCGCTACACGAGATAGTCCCGCAGGTGCTTGCTCCGGGACGGGTGCCGCAGCTTGCGGAGCGCTTTCCCTTCGATCTGCCTGATGCGTTCGCGCGACACCTGAAATTGGCATCCCACCTCCGCGAGCGTCCGGCTGCGCCCGTCCCCCAACCCAAAGCGCAGCTCAAGCACCGTCCGCTCGCGGTCATTGAGGCTGTTCAAGACATCTCTTACTTGATCCTTGAGGAATAGGTGGGAGGCAGCATCCGGTGGGGCAAGCGACCGCTCGTCCGGCACCATGTCGCCCAAACGACTGTCGTCTTCGCCGATGGGCTGCTCCAGGGAGAGCGGCTGCTGCGACAAGTGCAGAATCTCGCGCACGCGCTCAGGTGGCATCTCCAGCTCCTGGCCGATCTCCTCGCTGGTCGCCTCGCGGCCGAGCTCCTGAAGCAGCTTCCGGCTCACGCGGCCGACGTCGCGCATGGTGTCGGTCATGTGGACGGGGATGCGGATCGTTCGCGCTTGGTCGGCGATGGCGCGGGTGATCGCTTGGCGGATCCACCAGTGCCCATAGGTGCTGAACTTGTAGCCCTGACGGTAGTCGAATTTTCCGATGGCGCGGATCAGGCCGATGTTGCCCTCCTGGATCAGGTCGAGGAGCGACATGCCTGAGCCGATGTACCGTTTTGCGACGCTCACCACGAGGCGAAGGTTCGCCTCGGTGATCTCCGTCTCGCCCCGGGAGCCGCTCTCCGTGAGCTGTTCAAAATGGTCCTCGGGGCCAAGATCGTCGACTTTCTCCCACGGGGGAGGGAGGAGGTAGCGCTCGCCGCCGGCGGCCTGAGTCACCGGTGCGAGCAGGTCTGGTGTCAGGATGTGGGTGAGGACGGAGATCCGCAGCAAGGAACGTTCAGCCTGCTCTGGCTCGCAGCGCAGGCTGCGGCTCACGTGATCAGCCAACGCTTGGTCGAGCTTGCCGTCCACCGCCGACCGGAACGTCTCACTGACGACGAGTGCGGAGAGAATATCCTTCTCGATGCCAAGGTACTTGGCAATGCAGCGAAGGGCCTTGCGCTCCTCGTGGAGCTGCTCGAGCAGGGTGAACAGGATCTCGGTGCCGGTGGGCTCCTCGCCCCGATCGTTCAGCCAGCGCTCCTGGATCGCCCTGATATGCCTGCTCTCTTCTATCTGACGGGCAAGCCGCTGTTCGTCCGCGCCCGACAACAGACGGCGGGTGGCGATCTCCCGCAAATACGCCCGGACCGGATCCTCCATCCCATCCGCCGCTTCGGGCTCCGCTTGCTCCGGGATCGGCTGCTCCTTCGCGGTCGTCGGAGCGGCGTCCTTGGTGGACGCCCCGGCCGCCTTCGGCAGGGGCCGGTCTGAGGTCAGCACTGCCACGCCTTCGGCGTTGCGTTGTCGCATTGGGGGCCCCCTGCCATGTGATGACCCTCGCGAGGGCGAATCGTCACTCGCTCCACGTCTCGAGGCCTTGTGGACTACGTGAGGATCGGCTCGGCCCGGGTGGCGCGGCTAGGCGCACTGTCATGGGCAGTTAGGAACGCCCGCAGCAGCGTGCCCTGCATGAGCCGGAGCGCCGGGGCGTCGTCAGCCCGACGCTCGACTGCCTCAGCGAACAACTCGTCGCTGGTCCAGCCATCGAGGCTACTGGCTCCCGCCTCCGGCAGGGCGACAGGCCGCAGAGCCTCCGACGCCGCTCGCCAGGACGAGAGCACCTCTGCGAGGATGTCGTGCGCCCGTTCGCTGATCGCGGAATGTTCGCCGGCTTCACCGGTTGCCAACACAAGGTCCGATACTGCACCCTCGCAGCCCCGGACCAGGTGGGTACAGGCCATGTTTTGGGCCCGCTGTTCCTCATTGTCGTTCAGACGCGTCATGTTCACCCCTCCATTGCCGAGTGTGCCCTCAAGCCAAAGGGCAGTCCAGCCGCTCCCAGCGGCTACTGTTCCAAGTCATCGAGTGCAGTGGAGAACAGGGATCTTCGTTGCAGTCGGAAGACGAGGAAGATGTCTTCCTCACTATGGTACCGCACAGGACCCGCTGCCGCCAGGGCCGGCCTTGCACTGTCCAGCGCTCAAGGGCAGCTAGCGAGCGGGCCAGCCAAACTTGGAAGACGGGCGCGCGACCAGCGTGGCCGGCGGCGTGGCAGCTGCTTGCGGTGCGGCCGGTGCTAGCCTCGCGCCGTCCGCGTGAGACCTTACACTGTTGACCAGCGCCTCGTACGCCTCGTTATACGGCGCCATGGCCGTTTGTCCCTTCAGCTCACGGGCGAACCGCCAGTAGGCCGTCTCGATCTCGCGCATGGTCGCTTCCAGCCCCAGGCCGAGCTGCGCGAGGAAGGGGCGCATCTTGCGTCGATCATCATGTTCTGAGGAGTCTGACTGAGGCATAGCGCACTCGACGACCTCCTGTAGGATGGTCCAAGTCGTCGGAGTGCCGGGAAGACCTGTGGGTCTAGGCTGCAGTTCGATGACGAGGGAAGATCTCTTATGTTTAGTATAGCACCTTGCGGCGCGCTTCCGCCACCGGATCCCGCGTGGTGGCTATATTGCGAGCTTTCGGGTGAGGAGCCGCGTGATGAGCTCCGGCCGCAGCTTCCTCTTCGAGCCGTCATCAAACCCGTCCGACAGGTAGTTGCCCTCGGAGAAGACGCGTAGCGCGTTCTCGCGGCCGACGATCCGGCTGACCTTCTGAAAGAGTCTGACGAATGCCGCCTTCTTCTCAGCCAGGGTGGGGAAGGCTGCCTGCTCCATGGCGGCTCGACGCTCATCGTAGTCGTTCAGTAAGTACGCCCCGGGCATGCCGAACTCCTTCAAGGCATCGACGACGATCGGCATGAGCTCCGGGTTTGCAGCCAAACAGTCCTTCGTCTTCTGTTCGTAGAACATTTCGTGGCGCGTCTCGTCCTTCGCCAGCAGCGACTCGATCTTCGCCAGCACCGGCTCTTTCGTGTGCTGCGCGTGGTGACGGTAGAACTCGGCAGTCACGTACTCCTGTAGGGTCGTATTCGCCACGACCTGGACGGGCGCGTAATGATCCGGGATGCCCCAGTTCTGCTCGCTCGTCTCGCGGACAGCGTCGACCTTGTCGCGGAGTACCGCATGTACCGATCGCTGGATCTCCTCCAGGCCTTGAGCGCCACCGTCTGTGGATGGTTCTCGAGCGGCCAGCGCCGTCCGGACCTTGGTGAGATAATCGTAGAGCGCGTAGTAGTGCTTCCACTCTTCGATGCCCCACATCATGAGAAAATCACAGACATCCTGATCGTTCTTGAAGTATTCGAGGAGCTCGGCGACGTAATCGGGGTTGTTGCTCTCAACGAGCAGTGCCGACTCGACGACATCGACGTCGGTTGGCTCCAGCGCATCGACCTGGATGTCCCGCCAGTCGAGGTCGAGGACTTCGGTCAGACTCCAGCTCACGCGCTCGTGTGTGCGGTAGAAGGCAATAACGTCGTCCTTGCTTGGCACAGTCCGGCGGGCGGACGGAGGCAGGACGGGCTGACCGCCAGTGAACGTGGGGATACCGGCCTTTGCGAGCTTAGACATTATCCCTCCTTCATAGCCTACCGAACCGCCAAGACAAGCTCAATTGCAGGAACCGCGGTCACGCCGTCGCCCAGGTCACACGAGAGAGCCCATCAGGAGACCGCGAAGAAGCCGGCCAGAGCGCCCCGTAGCGCCCCCAGCACCACGCTGCTGCTTACTCTTCGTTACAGGCGGCCGCGCAGGCGCGGGTCGAGGATGTCGCGCAGGCCGTCGCCGAGCAGGTTGAACCCCAGCACGGTCAGGGTGATCGCAGCGCCGGGGAAGAGCGCCCACCAGATGTGCAGCGGCGGGTTGCCGCGCGCCAGGCTCACGTCGGTGCCCCACGATGGGTTCGGCACGGGGATGCCGAGGCCCAGAAACGAGAGCGACGCCTCGGCGAGGATGGCGACGCCGAAGAGGGTGCTGGCGATGATGATCGCCAGCGCCACCATGTTCGGCGCGATGTGGAAGACGAGGATGCGAAACGTCGACGCGCCGAGCGCCCGCGCCGCCTCCACGTACTGATTGTTCCGCTCCGACAGCACCGCCCCCCGCACGACGCGCGTGACCGGCGCGATGACGCCGATGCCGACGGCCAGGATCACCGTTTGCATCGACGGGCCGAGCACCTGCGCGAGGACAAGCAGGAGCAGGAGCTGCGGAAAGGCGATGACGGTATCGACCAGGCGCTGGATGCCGTTGTCGACGGAACCCCCTACGTAACCCGAGAAGATGCCGACGACCATCGCCGCGCCGGTGCCGAGCACGACTGAGAAGAACGCGACCGTCATCGAGATGCGCGTGCCGTAGACGACGCGGCTGAAGACGTCGCGGCCGAGGTGGTCGGTGCCGAAGACGTGCGACCACGAGGGGTCTTCCTTCGGCGTGCCGCTGCGGAAGTCGCCGTAGTCATACGGCGCGATGAGCGGCGCGAAGATGGCGACGACCGCCAGCGCGACGATCACGATCAGCCCGGCGAACGCGAGGGGGTTCTGCTTGATCAGTGTCCAGAGGCCGCGCGTCCAGTGCCGTCGCGGCCGCAGCGCGTCGTAGGCCTCCGCGTCGAGCATCGTGACCGCCTGGCTGGTGGCCATGTTCGTCTCAGTCGTAGCGAATGCGCGGGTCCATCCAGGCGTAGCTGACATCGACCAGCAGGTTCGTCAGCACGACGACGGCGCCGATGTAGAGCGTCAGGCTCTGGACGACGACGTAGTCCCGGCTCTGCAGCGTCTGGAAGAAGTAGAAGCCGATGCCCTGCAGCGAGAAGATCTGCTCGACGATGACGGCGCCGCCGAGGAGCGCCGCCACCTGGAGGCCGAGCACGGTGACGACGGGGATGAGCGAGTTGCGCAGGGCGTGCCGGCCGACGACGACGGACTCGCGCAAGCCCTTCGAGCGGGCGGTGCGGATGAAGTCGGTGCGGAGGACCTCGAGCAGCGACGAGCGGGTGAGGCGCATGATGCCGGCCGAGGACGCGAGCGCGAGCACCGCGGCGGGCGGCACGAACTGCTGCAGGTTCCCCGCCGGATCGTCGAAGAAATCGATGGCGCCGCCGAGCTCCGGCGCGTAGCCCCACCACTGGAGCGGCAGCGTCAGCACCAGCGTCGCGACCCAGAAGTTCGGCACGGCGAGGCCGAGCACGGCGGCGACGCGCACGAGGTAGTCGGCCAGCGAGTTGCGGAACACCGCGGAGACGATGCCGAACGAGATGCCGACCACGGCGGTGATGATAAGCGTGATGACGAGCAACTCCAACGTCACCGGGAGCCGTTCCTGGAGCGACTCGATGACGGGCTTGCCGCTCACCGTGGCCTCGCCGAGATCGCCGGTCAGCACGTCGCCGAGCCAGGTGAGGTACTGCACGGGGTAGGGGTCGTTCAACCCCATCTCCTCGTGGATGGCGTCGATGCCCTCGGGCGTGCAGCGCAGGCCGCAGATGTAGGATGCGGGGTCGCCCGGCGCGATGCGGAGCACGACGAAGACAGCGACCGAGAGCAGGAAGAGGATGACGATTCCCAGGACCAGCCGCCGGATGATGTAGGCCCGCATCGAAGGTCTAAGTAGGCGCTCCGTCCAGCCACCAGTTGTTGTTCAGCCAGTCGGTGGTGCCGGCCCCGCTGGGGTAGTTCTTGACGAAGTCCCAGATCAGGTCGCGGGTGAAGGCGCTGGCGATCGGGATGGAGGCGGGCCCCTTCTCGTAGATCAGGCGCTGCGCCTCATGGATCGCCTCGATGAGCTGCTCTTGGTCGGTGATCTCCTTGGTCGCGGCGACGGCGGCGTCGACCTCCGGGTCCTCGAGGCCGTTGGCAAAGATGCCGCTGCCGGCCGGGCCCTGCGACGTCTGGAAGTCGAGGGGGAACTCGGGCGTCTCGTACTCGAGGCCGGGGTGAAGGCTCGCGTCGTAGTTCTTGGCGGTGAACAGCGTCACCCACGAGCCGAGGTCCATCGGCGTCTGGTGGACCTTGAAGCCGGCGTCCTCCATCTGCTGGAGCCAGATCGCGGTGTGCTGGTCCATCTGAATGAAGTCGCCGGTGGGAAAGACGACGTCGATCTCAAGCGGAAGCTCGTGGCCGGCTTCCTGGATAAGCTGCTTCGACAGCTCGGGATCGTAGGGCTGGAGCTGGTTGAGCTCCTCTTCGGGTAGCACGTAGTCGCCAAGCGACCAGGCGAGGATGCCGTTCGGCCGCGCGTCGCCCTGGTAGATGATGTTGATGTACTCCTGGCGGTTGAGGGCGTAGAGCGCTGCCTTGCGCACCTTCGGGTCGCCCCAAGGGCCGCGTTCGACGTTAACCGTGAACGAGATGTAGTTGAAGAGCGGCACGCGCTCGCCCTCATGGATGTCGTACTGGCCGAGCAGCTCCTCGGCCTCTGCGGAGTTACGCGCCGCGTACGTGTAGCTCTGCTTCGACTCGAAGGCGGTGCGGACGGCTGCGGGGTCGGGGACGACGATGGTATCCCAGCCGTCCACGTAGGGCAGCCCCGTCCGATAGTACGCGGGGTTCTTGTCGAGGATGCAGCGCTCGGAGGCGGAGAAGCCGCCCGGGCGCACGAAGAACGGGCCGCCGCCCGCGCCCCCGGTGGCGAGCTTGTCGGGGTCCTGGTTGAGCTCGCGCGGCGGGATGGTCTGGAAGTAGTTGGTGCCGCCGATCTGGAGAAGGAACCAGGCGTACGGCCTCGGCGTCGTCAGCTTGTAGATCATCGGCTCGGGCGCGGAGTGCGATTCGATCCAGTTGCAGATGAACGCGCACGCCGTCGCCTCCGGCAGCGTCTTGATCCGGTCGTAGGCGACGACGACGTCCTCGGCATCCATGTCGCGCTCCGGCACGCCGTACTCGTTCGGTGGGATCCTGACGCCCGGGCGGATGGTGAAGATGTACTCGGTTGGGCTGGGCTGCTCGTAGCTCTCCGCGAGGTCCATGACGATCAGGTCCGGCTTGAGGGCGGACTGCTTGAGCAGCACGTTGTAAAGGCGCGCGAGGATGTTGAGCGACGCGACGGAGTTGTAGGGGTCGAGGGTGTCGAAGACGGCGTTGCGGGCGGACTTCATGCGGCCGCCGGAGACGGGCTGGCCGGCGGCGCCGCCGGGCGTGCCGTCGGGCGAGGTGCCGCTCTTCTTGTCGCTACAGGCGGCGGCGAAAGCGAGGCCGGCGGCGCCGGCGCCGCCGGTGGCGATCAGCCTCCTGCGCGAGAGACGCCGTGCCTGTAGCCGATGCCAGTACCCGTTGCTCGCCATGGCAGCAACCCTCCCTGCTCGTGCCGGACCGGCCGCGTCAGCTCACCAAGTCTACCTCGCGGAGCGCTGGATCCAACCCGAGCGGCGCATCGGTCAGCTCCTGCACGTCCTGCGGGGCCCAGCCGGGCGCCACTTCCTTCAGGACGAGGCCCTCGGGCGTCACGTCGATGACGCCGAGATCGGTGATGATCAGGTCGACGGATCCGGGCGCGGTCAACGGCAGCGAGCACTCCCTGACGACCTTGGGCGTGCCGTCCTTCGCCGTGTGGGTCATGCAGACGATGACCTTCCTGGCACGGAAGGCGAGGTCCATGCCGCCGCCGATGGAGCCGTACTGCTTGCCGGGCATGCGCCAGTTCGCCAGATCGCCCTTCGCGGAGACCTGGAGCGCGCCGAGGACGGTGATATCGACATGGCCGCCGCGGATCATGACGAAGCTGTCGGCGTGGTCGACGAAGCAGATGCCGGGCTTGGCATAGACAGGCTGCCCCTGGGCGTTGAGCAGATCGATGTCCGCGTCCTCAGGATTCGTGATCGTCGCGCCGAAGCCGATCACGCCATTCTCGGAGTGGAAGAGGACCTCACGTCCTTCCGGGACGAGCGCGGTGCAGAGCATGGGGATGCCCATGCCCAAGTTGACGACCATGCCGTCCTGGAACTCCTTCGCAGCGCGCATGGCGATCGTCTGCTCGTCGAGGCGTTCCCCGCTCATGCGACGTCCCCTCGCGCGACGACGCGGTCGACGTAGACGCCGGGCGTGACGACCGCTTCGGGATCGAGAGCGCCCAGCTCGACGATCTCGTCGACCTCGGCGATCGTGACGGTCGACGCGCCGGCCATGGTGGCGTTGAGCGTGCGCGACGTGCCTCGGTAGACGAGATTGCCGAAGCGGTCGGCCTTGTGCGCGCGGATCAGGGAGAAGTCGCCCTTCAGGGCGTGCTCCAGCAGGCAGTGCTCGCCGTCGAACTCGCGCACTTCCTTGCCGTCCTGGACGACGGTGCCGTAGCCGACGGGCACGTAGAAGGCGGGGATGCCGGCGCGGGCGGCGCGGATGCGCTCGGCCATCGTGCCCTGCGGCACCAGCTCCAGCTCGGCCACGCCCGCCTCCAGCAGTAGCTCGAAGGCCATCTTGCCCTGCGTGGACGGGGACGCGGGGAACGCGAGGATGCCCTTGCTCACCTGACCGTTCGCGCAGAGCGTGCCGACGTCGGCGTAGTCGGGCGGGTACGTGATCAGCGACGCCATCCGCTGTCTCATCATCTCGAGCGCCTGCGGCGGCAGGCCGCCGGTGTTGCCGACGATCGTGAGGCCCTTCGCGCTCGTGCGGGCGACGGCGCGGATGAGTTGGCTGGGCGAGCCGCCCGCCGTCCCGAAGCCGCCGACCAGCAGCACGGCGCCGTCGAAGACGTCGGCGACGGCTTCGTCGAAGCTGCCGACGACCTTGTCGATCATCTACAGCCCCCAGCCGCGGGCGATCAGCTCGTCGATCGGCATGTCTGGCTCGCCGGTGGGACGGAAGTACTCGATGTCGTCGGCGAGCGAGCCGGTGCGCGTGCCTGCGCCCCAGACCGCCTCGACGCGCATGCCAATGCGGACGTCCTCGGCGGCGACCTCCTGGAGGAGGTGCATGATCGCGCCGTCGGCGCCGTCGGGTACGATCTGCGCGATGCAGTAGGGAATCTCGATCTGCTGGCCGTAGAAGGGCACGCGCATGATGGTGAACGTCTTGACGACGCCGCGGTCGGCGACCTCGACCCAGCCCTCGGTGTCCGCCCAGCAGAGCGCGCACGCGATATCGGGCGGGACGATGACGCGCCGACACTGTGTGCAGCGGTTGCCGTAGATCTTCCCCTCCTCGCGCACCGCTGTCATGAACTTCGCCTGCATGGCGCCGGGCGAGAGGGTGTAGGGAAGGCGCAGGTGGCGCTGGAGGATGGTGACGGGCTCGGTCTCGCTCACGACGGCTGCTCCTCGATCGGCGCGAAGTGGTCCAGATCGCGGATGTGCCCGGTGCGCTCGTCCTTCCAGACCGCGCGGACGCGCGCGCCGGGCTGGATCGCGTCGTAGTCGCGCGCGAGGACGGTGTGCAGGAGACACGTGTCGGCCCCGTCGAGGCGCACCATGGCGTAGGCGAACGGCGCCGGGTGCGGGTAGAGCACGTGATCGCGCCGGACGACGGTCCAGGTGACGACCGTCCCCTCCTGCCCGACCTCGACCCACTGGCTCATGTCGGCGGCGCAGAGCTCGCAGTAGTCCTGCGCGGGAACGACGACGCGGCCGCACTGCGGACACTTCAGCCCGAGGATCTTCTTTTCGTCGCGGAACGCGGTGAGGAAGACGCCGACGGCGTGCCCCGTGGCCGACGTGTACGGGAACTCGATCTCGATCGTGCGCGCGCCGGATTCGGCCTGTTCAGACATGCGATCGGTTCCTGGCTCGGTACTGGGGGTGCAGGGGGCAAGCCCCCTGCCGGGGGGTCTGGGGGGACACCCCCCAGACTTCAACTACATTACTGGGCAAGATCAACATCGCTTCTCCGGATTCCTCAGCACACTCCTAGGGCTTCTCGTCGCTGAAGATCATGATCGCGTGGTAGTTGATGCTGCCGCCAAACGCGTGGCCCATCGCCTGCCGCACGTCGGGCACCTGATGGCCGCCCTCGGCGTCGCCGCGGACCTGCAGCGCGGGCTCGAGCATGCGCAGCATGCCGGCGGCGCCGATCGGGTTGGTCGCGATCACGCCGCCGGAGGGGTCGATCGGGAACGCGCCGTCGAACTCGGTCACGCCCTCATCGAGCAAACGCCAGCCCTGGCCTTCGTCGGCGAGGCCGAGCGCCTCGTAGTGGATGAACTCGAGCCAGCTAAAGGGCGTATAGATCTCCGCCATCTGGAGGTCCTTGCGCGGGTCGCCGATGCCGGCGTCGGCGTAGGCCTGTTTGGCGCAGGCGACCTCGGCCGGGGGGACGGTGCGCATGCCGGTGCTCATCGTGATCGCCTCGGTCATCGCGGAGGCGGCCTTCACCCAGACCGGCTTGCGGTGGATCTTCTCCGCGATCTCCTCGCCGGCGAAGATCATGGCGGCCGCGCCGTCGGACGTTGGACAGGACTCGAGGCGGCGGAAGGGGTCCCAGAGCATCGGCGAAGCCATCACGTCCTCGATCGTGACGGTGCCCTTGTTCCAGTGGGCGTAGGGGTTGCGCAGGGCGTTGTTGCGGTCCTTGACGGCGACGCGCGGCCCCATTTCGGGCGGCACCTTCCAGCGGTCCATGTAGAACTTGCAGACGGGCGCGAACGCGCCGCCGGCCCCGGTCGAGAAGCTGCGGCCGCCACTGCCGGCCGAGAAGACCCAGGTGGTCTGCGCCTCCGACTGCTTCTCGAAGCCGACGGCGAGCACGCGATCGAAGAGGCCGGAGGCGACGTGGTAGAAGGCGGAGATGGCAGTGGAGCCGCCGACGCTGCCCATGGTGTGGATGCGCAGGATCGGCTTGCCGTAGGCGCCCAGCGCGCCGGCGAACCAACGCTCCGGGAAGGCGACGCCCTCGAAGAGGTCGGGCGCGGTGCCGATGACGACGGCGTCGATGTCATCGAACGTGAGCTGCGCGTCGGCGAGGGCGCGCTGGGCGGCCTCGCGCACCAGGCCGGCCATGTTGACGTCGTGCCGGTGAGAGACGTGCTTCGTCTGGCCCATGCCCACCACCGCGGCGCGTCGCATCTACTGGCCCTCCAGGATCCAGACCATGTTGCTCTGCAGGCCGTGGCCAGTCGCGCAGTGCGCGAGCGCCTTCTTCGCATCCGGGACCTGGTGGCCGCCGGCCTCGCCCATGATCTGCAGCGCGGCCTCGCCGAGACGGATGAGGCCGCGACACATGATCGGGTCGGCGGCGAGGCAGCCACCCGACGGGTTGACGGCGAGCTCGCCGCCGGCCTGCGTCGCGCCGGAATCGAGCAGCTTGCCACCCTCGTTCGGTTGGCAGAAACGGAACGCCTCGTAGAGCATCAGCTCGTGGTGGGTGAACGGCTCGGAGATCTCGGCGACGTCGAGCTCGCGCAGCGGGTCGGAGACGCCGGCCATCGCGTACGCCTTCTCGGCGGCGGTCCTGGCGGCGGGCAGCTCGGCGAGGTCACGCGCGCCCATGATGCCAAGATCGGTCGCGTGATAGCAGCCCGTGATCCAGGCCGGGTTCTTGCAGAGCTGCTCGGCCTTGCCTTCGGCGGCGAGGATGATCGCGGCGGCGCCGTCGGTGATCGGCGGGCAGTCCATCAGGTGGAGCGGATCGGCGAGCATCGGCGACGCGAGGACCTGCTCGACGGTGTAGTCGCCTTTGATCTGCGCGTTGGCGTTCCGCTTCGCGTTGCCGCGGTTCTTGACGGCGACCTTCGCGAGGTGCTCCGACGTGACGCCCGAGCGCTGCATGTAGGCGCGCGCCTGCATCGCGCAGATCGAGATCGGATCGACGCCGATGGCGGACTCGTAGAACGGATCGAGCGCGATGTTGAGCACGTGGTGGAGCGACGCTTCACTGCTCTTGTTCCAGGCGGTGATGAGCGCGGTGTCGTACTTGCCCGTGAGTATGCGCAGCCAGGCGTAGTAGGCGGCCCAGGCGCCATCCATCTCCAGGTGTGTCTCGTTGATCGGCGGCCAGGCGCCCTCGTAGCGCAGGGCCTGGCCGAAGCTGAACGGCCGGCCCTCCAGGTAGTCGGCGCTGCCGGCGGCCGTGAAGTCGATCTCGCTGCGCGCGATGCCGGCCTTGGCGACCACCTCCTTGCAGACGCCGTAGACGAGCTGCGCGGGCAGCAGATCGGGCTTGCGCCGCTCCAGCGTGGTCTGCGCGACAGCGACGACGGCGACTCTTCTCACAGGCGTCGCTCCGTCCCAGCCGGATCGCGTGTACTCGATCGCGGCCCACGGCCCACGTCTCGAACGGAAAAGCTGCGGGATTCATCCCGCAGAGGGGAACCAAACAGACCAACCACGGCAACGACCGCGACCCGTCTCACGGCCCGCCACTCCATCCCAGCCGGATCGCGTGTACTCGATCGCGGCCCGCAGCATACGTCTCGATCCGAGAAGCTGCGGGATTCATCCCGCAGACGGGAACCAAGCAGACCAACCACGGCAACGACCGCGACCCGTCTCACGGCCGCCACTCCATCTCAGCCGGATCGCGTGTACTCGACCGCGGCCCGCGGTCCACGTCTAGAACGGAAAAGCTGCGGGATTCATCCCGCAGACGGGAACCAAACACACCAACCACAGCGACGACGGCGACTCTTCTCACGACCGCTGCCTTCTGCCAAATGCTGCGGCATTGAGAGCCGGCCGCGCACCGCGACCAGCGTACCGCAAGAGGCGTGGGTCCAGGGGGCTGGCCC